>ERZ772831.3-NODE-3-length-256732-cov-5.148767_pt1 | contig 256732 bp, 215 predicted proteins | sample MGYA00580858_ERZ772831 | MGnify/ENA primary metagenome ERZ772831 (study PRJEB29015, sample SAMEA2737694) | human gut metagenome | biome: human gut; feature: human-associated habitat; material: faeces | place: China | collected 2012 ... | reverse complement strand
AATTGACATACCATCTACACAAGTAGAAATTCTTTTAGGTTACTTAACCATTGATGGAAGTTAAGGAAGATTGATATCTACACAAGTAGAAATTCTTTTAGGTTACTTAACACCTATCTTGTAATACTGCACAATTTTTCTGCGTTAATCAACCTGTTTTTTTCATTATTTTGTTTATTATTACCATATTGTCAAGTAACCTAAAATTAAAACTAAATAGAAAGACTCCAGTTTGCAAAATCAGATGATAATAAAATCCTTCTCATCATTTTTTGCATATCCATATCTTATTATCTCGCAACTTGAAGACATTTTAAAAATAATAACACTATCAGACTGAGAAAATGCTCTTTCATATTTGTTTTTCAGATCAGTGATAATATTATTTAGTATTCTGGTACTATTGTCAATCTCAAATACGGAATACTGTAATCTATGTCCAAAACGAGACAAATATTTTGAAAACTTTGTTCTTAATTTATCATCTGATATATCATAGCTTATAATAACCATTAATTGACTATCAGTTTGATATAGTAGTCTTCCATTATTCAAAGCCTCTGCTTTGCATAAATCGCAACCAATCTGCATTAGTAATTTTTAAAGTATCACGTGAAAATACCTCCCCTTCCTTCCAGTTATTTTTTATCTGTAATATCTCATAAAGTCCCTTCAACGCTATACAATAGGCTCCATTTGCATCTGCATCAATAGGTTTATCTGCCAATTTCTCATCTTTCTTGTATTTATCCGCATACACAACAGAATCAAAGAATTCATTCTCTTGATTTAATACCGGGGAAATAATACGGTCATAGTCACTTTCTTTGCTGTCCTCATTCTCTCCCTTACTATTTCTAAGTTGAATACTGTATAGAAAAATGTCTAAAACCTGTTTTATACAATTATCATTACTATTTAAAATATCATCTATCAGATTATGTCCATCTTTATATTCTACCCCTGCACCTGTCAAAACTTCCTTCATCATTTGAGTCAACTCTATTTTTTCAGTTTTACCAGTTGGTCTTCCATTTCCAAATATTTTTCTGAGTCGCTCTTTGTTTGTGTATATCTCCCAACTATTTTGATAAATGTCTGTGTTATGCGTTACAAAATTCTTATAATCAAATGCATAACAGAACATATCTTTCTGTTCATCATAATAAATACCATCAAATTTAGATAGATTATCACGACGTTTTCCTGCCTTTATCAGTTCACTATGATTGAACAAATCTACAAACCCCGTCGTGGGATCAATTTTAGATGTATAAGCAGCAGGTACATAAAATATAAACCCACATTGTCTACCTAACCTATCTAATGAGGCTGGTACATATGCAAATTGATACCCGCGAAGCAATCCTCCCGGTTCGTCTACCTTCTTATGCTTGTCAACCAGATAGTTCAACTTACTGATCAGCATTGTTTCAAATTTCTGATATACCTGTCTTTCAACCTTGAAGCGACCTCGTTTAAATCCATAATTCAGATCCTCCATTGCAATAATTGCATTATATTTCATCATCATTTCTGTAATTTCATGAATCACTAAAGATAGGTATCCTTCCTTCATTTCTTTTATATTAGCTATCTGTTTCCAATTCTTTCTTGCATTTAATCTGTCTTTCTCACGTCCTCTGAGTTTTTCCTGATAATTGTATGAATTGACTATATTAAACGACTTCTGTTCTTTAATTTTTCCATTCATATCAATTACAGATACATATATAAGGTTTCTTTCGCCACGGTCAATACCAATAACATGCATATTTTCTTGCTTTGCAATATACTGTATAACCATTTCATTTAAATTACCTGTATGTTCTGCCTTAAAATTTATTGTGATAGGTAAATGAATGAAAAATTTATTCACTGTATATCTGTAATCCTTAGTAATATCTTTTACAGCCTCATGATGTTCCACTACTTTCATGTATTTCTTGGCTTCATCCGATAATATTGCCTTCTGCTCACCATTATAATAGTTGACTAATTCTAAATATACATCGTCGGGAACAGGTCTTCTTACTTCTTCACCATTCCCCGTCTTTTCCGTATATGTTTTATTTACGAGAATTGATCCTTTCTTATGTACTACTGGTTTTTTTATACTTGACTTTCTATAGAAAAGCTCTGCTTCTCCATTCAATTTTAACACTATATTGTTTAAATTTTCGGGGCTGAATAAATTTTTCAGATACATTGTATGTAAATTATCCGTTCCATGACTTTGCTCTGAAAAATCCTTGTTATAAATTTGGAACAAATATAATTTACCTTCTTTATCTAAAGCTTCAATATCCTCACCACTAATATACGTCCATCCTATGCTGTAGCCTTGCAGTTCAACTTCTTTGTAAAACTCACTTATATCATTGTACTGTTCTGTATCGGAAAATTTAAAGTCAAAACATTTCCAATCGTCATTCCGTTTTATGCATTCCTTAAAATAATCAATCAAATCATGACAATATTGTATACTAAAATGTTCCGATGACTTCACATGGGCTTTTCGTTCATAATTATCAACAACGTACGCAGATGGATGGTAAGTATCTTTTCCCTTCTGTGACAGACATACCTTAGGGAGCATTTTGCTAGGTCCGGGAAGCAGATTGTACACCATCTTTGCATAATCACTGCTGTTTTTTTTATTTGCATAACCTGCCATAATCTTTTTATCAGGCTTATTCAAGACATTGAAAATACCCAGATAATATTTGTTATCTCTTACTAACAGAATCGCATTATTATCAAATTCTTTGCTCTTACTCCAACCATTAGCCAACGTCGGTGTACCAAATTTTAACTTTATCTTTTCCGAACTATACGGTTTCTGTGTTACATAATTTCTTACCTTATTATACAACGGAACGATATCTTTGATTTCTTCATAGGCAAATTCAATTCCTGAATAAAACATTATATCTTTATCTAAAATATCATCCGTTATAAAAGTTTTGATCCAATGGAATACCCTGAAATAATAGTCTAATGCGTTTTTGATTTCCGCCGCCTTGTTGTCATTTTCAGTTAATTTCTCTGAACTATCATACACCAGACTTGTTGGAACTTCATTACATAATTCCACAACTTCTTCTATATACTGAATAGCTGATTTACCATCCCTCTCCTCTCCATAGACATGAAACAATTCATCTATTTCCGCAATACTTCTTTCCTTTTCCTGCGATATAAGCTTCTTTATTTTTATTTCTTTCGTTTTTCCCGGAGCAATTTCTTTTTCATACTTTTTTTCTAAACATCCCCTTATACCATTCCAGCCATATCCCATAAAAATTGACACATCTTCATAAGCACTCTCCGCAATATATATTCTTCTCAAATCATAGTTCTCGCAATTAGACCCTATATCCTTTAATATTTCTATGACATTTTTAGATTTTATATTGTCGATAAACTGTCCAACTGCTTTGTAAACCTCTTCATCTGCCAAAAATTTTTCTGGAATTTGAAATGTTGATTCAGAATTACTTAATATCTGTTTACGAAGCTTTCTTAATAAATATTTGTTCTTATTTAAACCGTTTTTCTGGCAATATTCATTTACAGCCTTATTCACGGCTCCAGATATCATATTATAAAAATCGATTCCACTTTGACTCATCAGCCGTGAATAAAAATCCACCGAATAAATCTGTTCTAATTCCCATCCATCTAAATAGGTTTTCAAATCCGAATCTATTATTTCATCAATATAGGATATGTCTTTTTTTATACGGTCAAATGTACTTTTATTATCTGAAAAAATTTCAGCATTTTCATTTACTATTCTGTTGCATATAGAAGTTGCAATACCGGCACTTGAAAAAACATTTTTTCGATTCTGGAAAAAATCCGTAAAATCACTCGTAAAACGAGAGTAAATATGAATCACTTCTTCATATTGTTTTTTTTCGTCTTCATTATAACCAGTGCTTTGCGATATAAATTGTGGCAAAAGTTCCGTTATCATCTTGGCAGAAAACATTTTTTTAAACTCATCATGTGCTGACAATATATCGTAAATTTCTTTCCTCTTTTCATCCTGTATATTTTCTATCTCTTTAGGTTTCATTTTCCCTTTTTTTACAAGTTCATATGCATCAAAAAGCGGTCTCCAGTCCATCTTAATTTCTCTGCTCAGACACATATTGATATATTCTTTGTAATAATCGTCCATTATTTTTTTTAAAACGTTTCTTACTTCTGCTCGATACTCATCAGAAACAAGTACTCCTGTTTCTTCAATATTTTTCAAAGTATATTCCGTTGGTATTAAACTGTTTCGTATTGTTTTTGACACTGGGTTGTAATTAATAAAATCCTTTCTTTCCATTTTGTATCCTCCTTTTACTTTTAAGAAGTAATGTTATTCGTTTTTAGTTATTTTTAAAAATATAATGCGTTTATTCACGCATTACACATTTAAAACATTACTTCTATCTACATAAAATAGTAGAAATTTATTTTAGTGTAATGCATTCTTGCTATATTGTCAAATATATTTTTTACAAAACTACATTGCAAAAGTAAATTAGACTTTTTTAGCCATTTTCAGTTGTCAAAGTACAGGTTTAATTTTTCATCCTTAGGTTTGGATTAAAATCATATTATCACACATTAAGTCCTATAATTGGTACTAAAAAGCCTCTTTCGTAAAAATTTTTATTTTCACAAAAGAGGCTTTATTTTAATTGTTCAGTGATAATTTTACTCTAAATATCTCACTTTAATCCAATTCTTCTTAAATACGGTTGTGTATTACTTGTCTCCATTTTATCCTATTCCTTGCCACCAGCCATCTCCGCCAGCTTCTCAAACGATTCCCGGAATCTGTCATCATCTTCCTGTGTCCGCTTTGCCGGTCCTTTCAGATGATGCTTTCCTTTTCCCATACGGGCTTTCTTTGCCATATGACGTTCCATCAGCAGTCTGTCGATATTCTCATTCGTATACCATCTGCCGCTCTGGTGGATAGCATAGGCACCTCTTCCAAATGCCATAGCAGCTACGCCGTAGTCCTGTGTTACAACAATGTCACCCTTGTGGCAAAGGTTGATGAGTGCAAAATCGACTGCATCTGCTCCCGCTCCGATGATTTTGATCTCTGAATAATCGGAGGAAAGCACATGATTGGTATCACTTTGAACCGCAGCCATACATAATTTGCTTCGCAAATGGGCTGCGGCTATATCATGCATCATAGATGCATGACATAGCAAAGAAGAGAACAGGGGATGCCCCGTTCTCTTGCTGTTTGTTCCACGATTCTCGTTACCGGACATGCGTCCGCATCTACAAAGATCTGCATACGCTTAACACTTTCTATATAAATAATTTAGAAGATACGAAATTTCCTTCAATTAAAAGAGAGGTTTTATTTAACATTTCTTCTACATTGACCCCAGAATCCATACCGACAGATAATACCTCATATGGCTTTCCGTTTTCATCCAGAATACCCACACCATTATGAAACAGATTACCCTTACCGTCCACAACAATTGCAGTATTGTCTCCTACCGACATTCTACCTATCACTTTAAATACTGTCATTATCCGTATCTCCTTTCTCTAATTTTTGCAGTTCCCGTTCATACAGTTCCAATGAAATCCGGGTATGCCTGATTTCCGATTCTGTTAATTGAAACTCTTTTGCCCTTACCAATAATTGTCTTTTAGCTTCAATTTCATTTTTATAAACAGATCGGATACTTCCATCATTTTTACCGTCTCGAAACTGTGCTGCATGAATCAGTTCTTCATACACCGCTGCTCTTCCCGGTCTTTTTCGAAACAGGATCGTGTACCCATTTAATGTGCACGCTTCTGCCTCTCTGGAATCCAGATACAGCTCCGCTTCCGCTCCCATTATCACCTTTCCTCCGAGTTCTTGAAATTGTTTTACCAATTGATGAAACAATTTCTGAGGCATTGGTTCAACATAAGTATCCGGTTTTGGTTTTCTGTCCATATTGACTCTCTCTTTCAGTATATTGTATTTCCGGTTTCTTCGCAATATATCTTTCCTGTCATTTTCTGTTTTTAATATCTGTGAAATATTGTCCGAACGGACTTGAATTTTGATGATAACTTAAATAGATATTATAGTTACGATAAATAGAATATAGCCTATTATCCGCTAAAAAGCAAGATAATAAGCCATATTCTCAATACTTCTATTTATATATACTTCTCCTACGCTGTCTTTCCTGTATACAACTGGTAGTATCTGCCCTTCTGCTCCAGGAGCTGCTCGTGGGTACCACGCTCGATGATGCGTCCCTGCTCCATGACCATGATGCAGTCTGCATTGCGGACTGTGGAAAGTCTGTGCGCAATGACAAAGCTTGTTCTGCCTTTCATGAGGGCATCCATACCACGCTGCACCAGTACCTCCGTACGTGTATCGATAGAGGAAGTTGCCTCATCAAGGATCAGGGCAGGTGGATCTGCAACAGCCGCGCGCGCGATCGCGATCAGCTGTCTCTGACCCTGACTTAAATTGGCTCCATCACCTGTCAGCACTGTGTCATAGCCATTTGGCAGTCTTCGGATGAAACCATCTGCATTGGCAAGCTTTGCTGCTTTTTTACAGTCTTCATCTGTGGCATCCAGACGACCATAGCGGATGTTCTCCATTACCGTTCCGGTAAACAAGTGCGTATCCTGCAATACAATACCAAGACTTCGACGAAGATCTGCCTTTTTGATCTTGTTGACATTGATATCATCATAACGGATCTTACCGTCCTGAATATCATAGAAACGATTGATCAGGTTTGTGATCGTTGTCTTACCTGCACCGGTACTGCCGACAAATGCCAGCTTCTGCCCCGGCTCTGCAAACATCTTAATATCATGCAGTACCATCTTGTCATCATTGTAACCAAAATCAACACCGTCAAAGGTTACCTTGCCTTCCAGTTTCTTATAGGTAACACTGCCATCTGCCTGATGTGGATGCTTCCATGCCCACATGCCTGTTCTTTCTTTTGTTTCCGTAATATTGCCATCCGTATCTTCTTTTGCACGGACAAGCTCTACATAGCCATCATCTGCTTCCGGCTCTGCTTCCATCAGGTTAAAGACACGCTCTGCGCCGGCTGAAGCCATGATGATACTGCCGAGCTGCTGGCTGACCTGTGTCACAGGCTGTGTAAAGCCTTTGTTCAGACTCAGGAATGCAACCAGTGTTCCGATCGTCAGCCCGGAAAATCCGTTCAGTGCCAGCACACCGCCGACGATCGCGCAGAGCACATAGCTGATATTACCGAGGTTGTTGTTGATCGGCATGATAATATTGGCAACAGCATTGGCATTTCTGGCACTGTCACAAAGCTGACGATTCAGCTTTTCAAAGTCCTCCATGCTCTTTTCCTCATGACAGAATACTTTGACAACCTTCTGTCCTTCCATCATTTCTTCGATATAACCGTTGACCGCACCCAGATCCTTCTGCTGCTGCATAAAGTATTTACCGGACAGGTTGCTCATCTTGGAAGTCACAAACATCATGACACCAACCATCAACAGAGAAACAATTGTCAGCGGAATATCCAGCACGATCATACTGATCAGTGTCGATACCAGAGAGATCACGGAGTTGATCGTCTGCGGAATACTCTGGCTGATGAGCTGTCTGAGCGTATCCACATCATTCGTATAAACCGACATGATATCGCCGTGTGCATGGGTATCAAAATATTTGATAGGCAGCGATTCCATATGGGAAAACAACTGCACTCTGAGTCTTTTCATGGTTCCCTGGCTGACTGTTACCATGATCCTGTTATAAGCATAGGTTGAAATAATACCTGCTGCCAGCACCACGCCAAGCTTGATAAGCCGGTTTGCAAGCGGTGTGAAATCCGGATCAGCCTGCCCCATCAGAGGCATGATATACTGGTCGATCAAGGTCTGCATAAATAAGGTCATTGTCAAAATACCAAGTGCCGATATGATAATACCGATCACCACGATCACACACGCTGCCTTATATTTTTCCATGACATAACGAAGTACTTTTCCAAGAGATTTCTTCGGATCTGCACTCTTTCCACCGTTTTTCGGTCCTCTCGGTCCCGGTCCGCGCATTGGTCCTCTTGCCATTATTCAAGACCTCCTTCCTGCATCTTCTGGTCAAAATCTCCACCTGACTGCATTTGTACATTATAAATTTCCTGATAGATCTGGTTGTTTGCAAGCAACTCTTCATGCGGTGCAAAACCACTGACCCTGCCATCGTCCAGCACAAGGATACGATCTGCATCCTGTACACTGGAAATACGCTGTGAAATGATCAGCTTGGTCGTGCCCGGAATCTTTGTGGCAAATGCTGCCCGGATCTTTGCATCCGTTGCAGTATCTACCGCACTTGTGGAATCATCCAGGATCAGCACCTTCGGATCCTTTAACAGTGCTCTGGCAATACAAAGACGCTGTTTCTGTCCGCCGGATACGTTATTTCCGCCCTGCTCGATATGGGTATTGTATTTCTGCGGAAAACGCTCAATAAATTCATCCGCACAGGCAAGCTCGCAGACCTGTCTGCACTCTTCTTCCGTGGCGTCCTCCTTGCCCCAGCGCAGATTGTCGAGGATCGTACCGGAAAACAGGACATTTTTCTGCAGAACTACCGCTACTTTATCACGCAGCACTTCCATATCATAGTTTCTGACATCGACGCCACCGACACAGATACTGCCTTCCGTCACATCATACAGACGGGAGATCAGATTGACAAAGCTGGATTTACCACAGCCCGTTCCGCCGATAATACCGATCGTTTCTCCCGCATGGATATGCAGATTGATATCCTTTAAGGTATCTTCCCCGGTTCCTGCTTTATAAGAAAAGCTGACATGATTAAAATCAATACTGCCGTCCTTGACTTCCTTCAGCGGCTCCTGCGGATCTGTCAGATCTGCCTTTTCATTCAGTACTTCCACGATTCGTTTTGCACTTGCTGTACTCATGGTTAACATAACAAATATCATAGATAACATCATCAGTGACATCATTATACTGAGCACATAGCTGAATAGTGACATCAGATTTCCCGTTGTCAGATCTCCCGCCACGATAAGCTGTGCGCCGATCCAGGAAAGTCCAAGCATCGATGCAAAGATAACGGTCATCATGATCGGGGCGTTGAATACGATAATGCTTTCTGCCTTTACAAATAGTTTACATAATACTTCTGCTGCTTTTCCGAATTTCTGATTTTCAAAATCTTCTCTGACAAATGCCTTTACAACTCGGATCGCTGTTACGTTTTCCTGCACGCTGGCATTTAAGTCATCGTATTTGGAAAAGACCTCCTGAAAAACAGGCATTGCATGCATCATAATGTAGATAAGTGCTGCTGCCAGTACGCATAAGGCAACTAAAAAGATCAGGCTCAGCTTTACATTGATGATAAAGCACATGACCATGCTGCAGATCAGTGTCATAGGAGCTCTGACCGCAATACGCAGGATCATCTGATATGCATTCTGCATGTTTGTGACATCCGTCGTCATTCTCGTAACAAGACCTGCCGTGCTGAATTTATCAATATTGGAAAAGGAAAAGGTCTGTATGTTCCGATACATACTCTCCCGCAGATTGCAGGCAAATCCGGTAGATGCACTGGCTGCCTTCCTGCCCGCCTGAATACCGAAAAACAGGCTAAGGAGTGCGAGCACGATCATGATCACGCCGTACTGCAGCACCTTCTGCATATTGCCTGCCTGAATACCTTCATCTATGATCGCAGCCGTTACAAAAGGGATCAGAATTTCCATGATGACTTCCGCCGCTGCATAGATTGGTGTCAGTATGGAATCTTTTTTATAGGCACCGATCTGGTGAAATAGTGTTTTTATCACAGTGATTTTCCTCCTTATTTCATTCTTTTAAAAACTTGACAGTTGCTATTGTAACTGATACAGTATATTCATGCAAGTTGCATTTTGTATCATCCTTGAAACAGTATAGTTACACATTTTTATAAAATCAACCAAAAATTTTTAAATGAAACAAAAAAAGGAGATTTTGTATCATGCACGAACCGCGTAATGCAAAAGAACAGATTGAAAAGGCGTTTCTGGATCTTCTGGAAGAAAAACCGTATATGGATATTACGGTAACGGACATTGTCAAAAAAGCGGATGTTGCCCGTGTGACCTACTATCGGAATTTTGATTCCATTTCCGATATTATAGAAAGCATCACAGACCACATGGCAGATGAATTTGTAACGGAGCTTGCACCGATGCTTGATTATGGTGATGACCGGAGCCTGCGTGAATTCCTGTTTCACTTTTTTTATCATCTTTCCCGTAACAGTAAGACTATTTTTATTCCGCATTCGCAGAACAAAAATATCATCTTCTACCGCCTGCACGATAAGGTCCGTGCCATGGAAGAAGCAAATGATATGCACTCTGCGCCCGAAAAGTATAACAGATCTGCGAAAATGGCTATTTTAAATGATGTCGGTCAGAAATGGGTTTTGGACGGTATGGAAGAAACTCCGGAAGAAATGATAGATTATATGATGAAAATCCTGCGATCCTTCTGACCGCAGGATTTTCTTTCCTGTGAAACACCTGTCTCACAACTCTGATCTTTTAAACCGGATCAGAAATACAGGGTACAAGTATATGGAAAAAAGAAGGATTTTTCTTTGTCAAGACAGTTTCTGCCCACACATCTGCAAAAAGTAAGCATGCACGCGGTTGTCCTCTGTTACCTCCGGATGGAAGGAAAGCCCGAGCTGGTTTTCATATCTGACTGCTACGATATTACCGTCTACACTGGACAGTACCTTTACTGTATCTTCTGCCTTTTCAATATAGGGGGCACGGATAAAGGTAAACGGAAGCTGCTTCCCGATCTCTTCCACATCAGCGGTGCACTGAAAGCTGCCAAGCTGTCTGCCATAAGCATTCCGCTTTACAGTGACCGGAAGCGTGCCAAAGTGCACGGTAGGATCATCCGCAATATGCTCTGCCAAAAGGATCAGTCCCGCACAGGTTGCCATAACGGGCAGTCCCGCTCTGATCTTCTCCTGCAGAGGTACAAACAGTCCAAGCTCCCGTAAAAGCTTTCCCTGTACCGTGCTCTCTCCGCCGGGCAGCACCAGTCCGTCAAAATGCCGTTCCAGATCTTTTGCCTGTCTGATCTCAAATACATCTGCGCCGAGCGCCTGCAGCTTTTTTTCATGTTCGATAAAGGCGCCCTGCACTGCCAAAACTGCAATCGTCATTCTTTCACCGCCTTTTATTTTCCACGTTCTGCCATTAACAGTTCGATTTCCTGCTCATTGATACCGACCATTGCTTCTCCGAGATCCTCGGAAAGCTCTGCCAGCATTTTGGCATCGTTAAAATTCGTCACTGCTTTGACGATCGCTGCAGCTCTCTTTTTCGGATCACCGGATTTGAAAATACCGGAACCGACAAAGACACCTTCCGCACCGAGCTGCATCATCAGTGCTGCATCTGCCGGTGTTGCCACGCCGCCTGCCGCGAAATTAACAACAGGTAACTTTCCGTTTTCATGCACATAAGCAACCAGCTCATACGGAACCTGCAGCTCTTTTGCTGCCTGGAACAGTTCATCCTCCCGCATGGAAGTCAGCCTTGCGATCTCCTGGTTCATTTTACGCATATGACGGACTGCCTGTACCACATCACCTGTACCGGGCTCGCCCTTTGTACGGATCATGGAAGCCCCTTCATTGATTCTGCGGAGTGCTTCTCCCAGATCCTTTGCACCGCATACAAACGGTACTTTGAACTTTGTCTTGTCAATATGGTACACATCATCCGCCGGTGAAAGCACTTCACTTTCATCGATATAATCAATCTCGATCGCCTCTAAGATCTGTGCCTCCGCAAAATGTCCGATCCTGCATTTTGCCATGACCGGAATGGAAACCGCTTCCTGGATCCCCTTGATCATCTTCGGATCACTCATACGGGAAACGCCGCCCGCTGCACGGATATCTGCCGGTATCCGCTCCAGTGCCATAACCGCACAGGCACCTGCTTCTTCCGCAATCCTTGCCTGCTCCGGTGTCGTTACGTCCATAATGACACCACCCTTTAACATCTGTGCAAGTTGTTTATTTAATGCATATCTGTCCTGACTCATATTCTATTCTCCTTTTCCTGTTATCGACAAGGCAGTATGATCCTGCCATGTCTGCTTTTTGTCCGTTTTCCATTAAGATGTCAGCTAACGATCTCTTGTGACAAATCATATAGAAAAAGTGGTATGGTTAAAAGTGCCAATTTGCACTTATTATACCATACCACTTATATAGTATTCCTTATTATATGTTCCATCAGACCGGCAAATCCCATCGTTCTGCTTATACTGTTTCCGATGTCCTGTCTTTCCTGCGGTTCAGTAAAAACATGATGATCGATGCTCCGATAATGATCACATAGCCGATCACACTAAACACCGTCGGCATCTCATGCAGAATGAAAATACCAAGGAGCGAAGAAAAGACGATCTGCATATAGTCAAAGACAGATATTTCCTTTGCAGGGGCGTGTGTATACGCTGCTGTAATGGAAAACTGTCCGCCCGCTGCTGCAATCCCTGCCAGCATCAGACACAGAAACTGCTGCATGCTCATCGGTTTATAGGCAAAAACCAGATACGGTGCTGTCACCAGCACGGAAAACAACGAAAAAGCAAATACAATGATCGGTCCCTTTACACCATGACCGCCCAGTATCCTTACCATCGTATAGGCAATACCGGCTCCAAGACCGCCCAGCAGACCGATCAGCGCTGGGATCGTTACCATGGAATCAAAGCCCGGCCGCAGGATAAACAAAGCCCCGATAAATGCCAGCAGAACGCAGACTGCCTGATACGGTGCCACCTTCTCCTTCAGCAGAAAATAAGAGGCAATAATGGCAAAAAACGGCGACATCTTGTTCAGCATGTTAGCATCCGCTATATGCAGATGGTCGATAGCATAAAAGTTACAGATCAGCCCTGCTGTTCCGCAGAAAACACGCAAGAATAAATAAATCCAGTCCTCGCGCGGTACCTTCAGTGAAATATGATCTTTCCATAAAATACCGCCCGCAAACAAAAGCGCGACAAAGTTTCTGAAGAATGCCTTCTGCATAGGCGGCAGATCACCGGACAGCCTGACGAACAAGCTCATCATTGCAAAGCAGAATGCTGCCAGTGTAATATAAAATATACCTTTATTTCTTTCCTTCATTAACAATCCAGTCCTTTATAACTTGTCTGATATCCATGATTTTCTTCCGGGCGCAGTGCCCAGAAAGCAACTGCACTCGCCGCAGCTACATTTAAGGAATCTACGCCATGCTGCATGGGGATCCGCACAGTATAATCACATGCTGCGATCGTCCCATCCAGCAGTCCTTCTCCCTCTGTACCAAGCACAACCGCCAGTTTTTCTTCTCTGCGCAGTGCTTCCTCTTCTATACTGATCGAATCGTCTGAAAGAGCAAGTGCTGCTGTCCGAAAACCAAGTGTATGCAGCTTTTCTACACCGGTGCTTTCCCAGTCTACATCTGCAAATGTCCATGGAACCTGAAATACCGTTCCCATACTGACACGGATCGCCCGCCGGTACAAAGGATTAGAACATGCCCTTGTCAGAAGCACTGCGTCCATGCCAAGTGCCGCTGCAGAGCGGAAGATCGCGCCTACATTGGTCGGGTTCACGACATTTTCCAAAACAGCGATCCGCTTTGCTCCCCTGCAGACCTCTTCCATGGATGGAAGCGGCTTTCTGTACATGGCACAAAGCATTCCTCTGGTTAACATAAATCCTGTCAGCTGTGTTAAAACATCAAACTCGGCTGTATAGATCGGGATATCCATTCCTTCCCATTCTTCTAAAAGTTCTCTTGTTTCATGATTACTCTCGGCTAATCGGTTCTCCACCAGAAAACTGACAGGCTGATAGCCTGCCTGAAGTGCCCGCCGTATCACCTTCGGACTTTCTGCAATGAACATTCCCTTTTCAGGCTCTGCCCTGTTTAAAAGCTGCCCTTCCGATATTCTGGCATATACATCAAGTGCCGGATCCTGAAAATCCGTTATATCAATCAGTCGCATTTCCTTCCTCGCAATACAATAAATAATCCCTGCCCGAAAGCAAGGATTATTGTATCAGCTTTGGCAATAAAATGCAAAATATACGTTTTATTTTCTATTTCTGATCCTTTTCTACTCCAAAGTGCCGCGGATGCGATCCAACGCCTCCTGCAGAACCGCTCTCGGACATGCCACATTGATGCGCTCAAAGCCTTCTCCCGTTTTCCCGAAGATCTTGCCACTGTCCAGCCATAGCCCTGCTTCATAAATGATCTTATGATCCAGCTGCTCTACGGTAAGCCCTGTCTGTCTGAAATCAAGCCAGATCAGATAGGTTCCCTGCGTGTCGATCATACGGACGCCCGGTAGATTTTCTTCTACATATGCTCTGGCAAACGCAATGTTATCTCTGACATAGTTTTTCATAGCAGCATACCATTCATCTCCATGTGCATAAGCCGCCTCTGTCGCCACCAATCCAAGCACGCTGAGCTGGCTGATCCCTGCCCGGTCCATTTCCTTGCGGAATTTCCGGCGAAGTATCTGATTCGGGATAAAAATATTGGAGATCAGCATACTTGCCAGATTAAAGGTCTTACTTGGTGAGGTGCAAGTAACCGAAATATCGGCAAACTCCTTTTTGATACCGGCAAATACAGTATGTGTCCCTTCCCAGATAAAGTCATTGTGGATCTCATCACTGACAACCGTTACCCCATGCTTTACACAGATATCGCCGATTTTCTCCAGTTCCTCTTTGGTCCAGACTCTGCCAACCGGATTGTGCGGACTGCATAACAGAAACAGCTTGATCCCATTTGCAATGATCTTCTGCTCAAAATCCGCAAAATCTATCTTGTAGGTTCCATCCACCGTCAAGACAAGATCATTACTGACCACCTCTCTGCCATTGTCAGTGATCACCTCGGAAAACGGATAATATACCGGCTGCTGCAGCAGCACCTTATCTCCCGGATCGGTATATGCCTTTACAGCCATAGCAAGTGCGAATACAACGCCCGGTGTTTTGATAAGCCACTTCTCCTGTGGTTCCCAGTCATGATGTCTTATCATCCAGTCCCTGATGATCTCAAAATAAGGCGTCTGCACATCACTGTATCCGAATATGCCTTCTTTGACGCGTTCTGTCAGTGCATCTTCTATGTAAGAGGATGTCTCAAAATCCATATCTGCCACCCAGAGCGGCAATACATCTTCCGGCATACCACGTTTTACGGCAAAATCATATTTCAAACATCTTGTATTTTTTCTGTCAATGATTCGGTCAAAATCCAAATTTCTCTCTGCCATGTTTTGTCTCCTGTTCTTCTTTGCATCAACTAAGCTCTGCAAACACCTGCGTCAGCTCTGCAATCAGATCCCGGGCATCTTCAATACCGACGGAAAGCCGCAGCGTACAGTCTGTAATGCCGTTCTTCTCTCTGATCTCCTGTGGCACATCTGCATGTGTCTGCGTTGTCGGATAAGTCAGGAGTGTTTCCACACCGCCCAGACTTTCCGCAAATTTGATCATGCGTACTTTTTCAAGAATTTCAAATGCATGCTCTTTGTTGTCCACATAAAATGTCAGCATAGAGCCAAAGCCTCTTGCCTGTTTTTTCATGATCTCATATCCCGGATGCTCAGGCAGTCCCGGATAGATGACCTTTGTCACAGCAGGCTGCGTTTTCAGCCAGTTTGCGATCTCAAGTGCATTTTTCTGCGCCTGCTCCATACGAATGCCCAGTGTTTTGATGCCACGCAGGATCAGCCAGCTGTCAAACGGTGCCAGTCCCGCACCTGTCGTTTTGATCAGGAAACGAAGCTGTTCACTGATCTCTTCTCTGTTCGTCACAAGGAAGCCTGCCAGTGTATCATTGTGTCCCCCCAAAAACTTCGTTCCGCTATGTACCACAATATCTGCTCCCAGCGTCAACGGATTCTGGAAATACGGCGACAAAAATGTGTTGTCTACAATTAACAAAAGATTATGTCTTTTTGCAATTTCGAAAAGCTTTCCGATGTCCGTTACATTCATCATCGGATTGGTCGGTGTTTCGATATAAATTGCCTTTGTCTCTTCTTTTACAAAGCTTTCAACATCATCCTGATAACTGTCCACTACCGAAAATGTGATCCCGTTTTTCCGGGATACATTGCGAAACAGACGGATGCTTCCGCCATACAGATCACTGTCCACGATCAGATGATCGCCCGGCTTGAAAAGCTCCATCAAAAGAGTGATCGCTGCCATTCCGGTAGAAAGTGCAAGTGCATCACAGCCATGTTCCAAAGAAGCCACAATTTTTTCCAGATGCTCTTTGGTCGGGTTCTGTAATCTGCTGTAATCAAAACCTGTGCTCTGTCCTACACCCGGATGTGCATAAGTTGCTGTCTGGTAGATCGGATAACTGATCGCACCATAATTTTCTGTCTTGCCTTCTGTCTCCTCCAGATGGAGACATCGTGTATTGATTCCTCTTTCCATGTCGTTTCTCCTGCCTTTTCGTATCTGTTCTGCTATCGAATTATTCCTATCTTCTTATTCCTGTCTTCTATGAGATCATGATTATGAAGTGATTTTCCAAAATCATGACTTCTTAAGTTTTTTCTTCATGTTTTTCTCTTCGTGTTTTCTTATTTTTCTTTTTATATATTGTCTTAATTACATACTATTGCATCATAGTATACTGTTTTGATAGGAATAATATATTTTATAAGATATAGCTAGTTTATCATACTGATACGCTATTGCATAATGCAGGAAGATTATAATCTGTTATAGTCTTTATCTATAGCCACAATCTATGGGACGTAATTTATACTACATAATAAAACGCCGGAACGGTATCTACACGCAATCACGCTTGCTTTGTAGATATCGTTCCGGCGTTTATCTATAAACCATTATCTATATGTTACCTATAACATACGCTTCTTATACATTCCCAGCAGTTCATTGTCAGTCTTAGTCTACCGGCTTACTTTCATCTGCCTCATAATCAAAGAAATCAAAATCTGCATAATGGCTGTGCTTCATGCGGTCTGCGCAGGTCAGTCCGACAAAAGCACCTGTGAATTCACCATATTTACAGTACTCATCGGAATACTTTGTTGTATCGAATACTTTACCGATCTTCTCAAAGTGTTCTCCGTCATAGCCCCACTCAAACCAGGACTGCCGGCCTCTGATACAAAGTCTTAAATAAACCTCTCTGTCATCAACAGGAATTCTGGTATTTAAAAATTCTTCCTTTTCCCCGTTGTCAAGCTGAATGATAGAAAGAGCACTCTGTCCGAGTGTTTCGCTATAGTATTTTCTAAGGTTTACATAATTCATGTTGTCGTAGTACAGGATCAAGCCTGCACTGTGCTGATGGATCTCCGGTTTGAAATCCATTTTTGTTGTGATCGTAGCATAAACACTTGTCAATTTTCTGGCAAGAATGCTGACTTTATTTAAAGAAGTTCTGGCTTCCTGTCCGCGGATACGCACATAGCCCGGACGTGCTTTTACATCTGCAAAGCTCTGTGGCATGATCCTTGGTGCGTAATACCAGTTACCCAGCTCTTCCCCATCAAAATCATCAAAGGATGGAACCTGCGACAGTTTTACTTCCGGCAGATTGGCTTCTTCGACTTCCATTTTGGCGAAATTACTGCCATCTGCCATACGCAGCCAGCCATCTTCTGTCCACATCATTTTCTGGATCGCGGTTTCTCTGCCGAGTGTACAACGAAGCTCCGGTACAAACGGTCTTGCACATAAATGCATCAGATATACTTCACCGTTCTGTGTTTCCACATAGCTGCCATGTCCTGATTTCTGCAGGATGGAATCCGGATTGAAGTATTTTGGTTTTAAGTGATCCGGGTCATGACGTTCATTGGATTCATTCGGAGAGGATGTCACAATCGGGTTCTTTGGATCTCTTTCATAAGGACCCCAGACATTTTTGGAACGTCCCATCGTCACACAATGATTATATCCGGTTCCACCTTCTGCACACATAATATAGTAATAGCCACCGCGTTTGGTCAGATGAGGTGCTTCAATACAGCCTCTGTCTGTACCACCGCGCCACATTGGCCGGGGGTAACCAACAATCTCCTTTTTCACAGGATCATATTCTACGATGCTGATAAATCCAGGTTTTTCATAGCCTGCACGTGTTTCCCATTCCAGTGACACAACATATTTCTTTCCGTCATCATCATGGAACATGGATGCATCAAAGCCTGAAGAATGCAGGTATACAGGCTTACTCCACGGACCTTTGATATCCTTTGCTGTGATCACAAAGTTGTCTACGTCAAAGTATCTGGCATTCATGGAATTCATAACGCCGTATACTACATAAAATAAATCTTCTTCCTTACAATAAGTCAGACAAGGTGCCCAGATTCCCTTTGCGGAAGGAAGCTTTTTCAGATCTACCTCTTTGTCATCTGTCAGTACATGTGTATATAATTCCCAGTTTTTCAGATCTTTGGAATGGTAGATTGGAATACCCGGAAACCACTCAAAAGAAGAAACTGCTGCATAATAATCATCTCCTTTTCTGCATACGCAGGGATCAGGATTAAACCCTTTAAAAATTGGATTCTGGATCATATTTTTCTCTCCGTTTCTCATTTATACTTCATCTGTCTGTTTATCTGTTACAGCTTTCTATCTATTTGGCGGAAACCAGCCGAAATCAACACATCTGCCAAGATCCCAGCTGTCCCAGCCAATCCAGCCCGGTTCATTTACGGTATCTACTAAAAGCTTGTAGCTCCAGTAGAAGTAACCGCTTCCCTTCTTCCAGGCGTCAAGTTGTGCACTAGCAACTGCCTGATAAATTTCTTTTTTCTGCTCCGGTGAAAAGCTCTCCTGCGCAGTGCCTTCCATACCGTTTAATACGGACTGTCCGCCCTTTGTATCACAGCCGCAGGCAAGAGAATTAAACAAACACCATTCGCCGCAGACAACCGGGAAATACTGCTCCATTTCCTCGATCATCTTTGCATATTTCGTCTGTACATATTCCACATAGCCTTCCACAGTCTGCGGGCAGCCATCCATTTCTGCCATCATGAGGTACTGGTGCGTATCCAGCACAACATTCTGATATTCGTCTTCCTGCATGAAATCCTTCCATGCCATCAGGTCAAAGCCATCGTGGATCACAACGTATTTTTCCGGCGCAAGATGTACTCTCATGCGGGTATATGCTTTTTTATAAAACGCTCTTAAAAATACCATGCTGATCGGCGCTGTACCCTTTGCCATTTCCAGATCTACAGCCTGGTAACGTTTTGTGATATCAAAGGACTCCCATGCTGCTTCTGTCAGTGGCTCGTTGATCACTTCAATGCCCCAGAGTCCTTTTCGATTGCCATATCTTTCAGAAAGACGTTCTAAAACAGTCAGTGTAAATTCCACTTCGTCCGGACACTGTGCCCATCTGCAGACACCGCAGATACCTCCATTGTCAAATCCGTTCTGCCCCATCGGCGCCGTATGCAGATCGATCAGTATCTGAAGACCGTATTTTTCAGCCCAGGCAAATGCTTTGTCCAGCTCCTTTATGCAGCCGATAAACGGTTCTCTGTCTCCGAAAATAAAATATGGCACGGGAATACGGATCACTTCCATTCCCATCCGCTTGATCGTTACAAAATCACGTTCTGAGATATATTCTGCACGATGCATCTGGATTCTTGCTTCATATACTTCTTTGGAAAGCTGACGCGGCAGATAGTATTCGTCCTCTGCTGTTGTACCTGCAAATAAAGCAGGACTCATCCATTTTTCAAGTACCAGCCAGTTTCCTAAATTCACACCTTTGATATACATACTGTTCTTCCTTTCTGTTTTTCTTTGTTATTTTCTATATTGCCCCGGTCAGCTTACTGCTGCCGGGGCGTTTTCTGTTCTGATTTTATATTCTTACTTTGCTGCTCTGGCTTTCAGATCTGCAATGATCTGGTCAAATTCTTTGTCAAGCTGCCAGAACTTCATGATGATCAGACCGATCACATATACTGCAACCGGGATCCATACGAAGCTGATACGGATAGATGCCAGCGCTGAAGCTGTCTGGGATGCTGCATCTCCTACATAACCACCGATCTCAAGGATCAGCCCAAGGAGTGCGGAACCAAGTCCGTTACCGATCTTATAACCGAAGCTGCAGGCACTGTTTACAAGACCTTCTGTACGATAGCCTGTTTTCCATTCGCCGTAATCGATCGTGTCAGATACCATTGCCCACATAGTAGCACCGCCGCAGGCATTACCGATACCTCTTATGATACTGGATGCTACGATCATTGGCATTGCGCCGCCGGAGAAGTTCAGCATCAGCATACCGATGATATCAAGTACCAGTCCGAGAGAGAATACGTTTCTCTTACCGAATTTCTTAACGAGCATTGCGATAAAGAACATTGCAAGGATCTGTACCACATTGAAAATACCATTAATTGTGCTGACTAAGTTTCTGTCTCCTAAAATGTCTTTTGCGTAGTAAACAGTAGAACCACCGTTTACAGAGTACATTAAGAAGAAAAGAGCAAGCATGCATGTCATCATGATCCAGTATTTATTTTTGAATAATGCTTTCAGCCCTTCCTTGAAAGGGACATCAACGGCCTGACCGTTTTCATCGTGTGCAGCCGCTTTTACACGTTCCTTTGTACCAAAGAAAGTGAACAGGAATGCGATCACTGCTAACAGACCAAGTACACAGAATGCTTTTGTCCAGGCTGATACGTTGTCACCGAAGAACTCTACCAGTGGAAGTGTTACTGTATTGATGATCAGTGTTCCTGCAGTTGCCAGCAGGTTACGGAAAATGCTCAGTACGGATCTTTCATATGGATCCTGTGTCATCAGGGCATTTAAAGATGAATAAGGTACATTGATCGCTGTATATACAACTGTTGATGTCAGGTTGTATGTTACGAAGATGTAAACCAGCTTTGCTGTCTGCCCCCAGGATGCGGGAACGGAAAACAGAAGCACGCCGCATACGGCAAATGGAATACACATACGTAGGATCCAGGGTCTTGCTTTACCGAATTTGGATTTTGTTCTGTCTACGATAACACCCATGATAATATCACTGATACCATCAAAGATTCTTGATACCATCATGATCGTACCAACTGCCAGTGCACTTACCCCTGCATAATCCGTGTAGTAGAATAATAAGAATGCGGACATTGCTGTGTAGATGATGTTACAGCCGAAATCGCCGCAGCCATAAGAAAATCGTTCTAAAATCTGCTTAAAGGTCAATTTACTCTTTCCCATTTTGTAGCTCTCCTCTTTCTTGCTAAATCTTTTTCATGCAGAAAGTTGTTTTCCATTCTGCAAAGACTTTTTCCATTGTTATTATCGCTTATAAAATAGTTGTTTGCGCTCACATCTATCTTTATTTGTAAGCTTATTTTACAGTAGCCTTTCTAAAATGTTTAGTATCTATACTCACCAAAAAATAGGTCGATATTCTCTTTTTCCATTGCATGCAATCCTATCGTATGTTATGATCCGGATAACATATAAACTACAGTTCACATAACGGGACTTCATCCTATTCTGTAAAGGTGGTTGACATAACATGAGCACAACGCATGAGATCGTCCTGACTCCGGTCACAACCAAAGTACGTTTTTATACTTCTGTCGATAATGGCAGTTATATTCCCTCTCACTGGCACAGAGCGATCGAGATCATTTATATTCAGACCGGCGCTTTGACCGTCACAGTGGAATCCCATACGCAGAAGCTGACTGCCGGACAGTGCATCCTGATCAATTCCAACGTGGTGCACTCTACCCAGTGTACCATTCCAAATACAGCGATCGTATTCCAGATCCCGCTGGACTTTATTGAAACCTATATTCCACAGGTGCGTTCTCTTCTGTTCCATCTCCCGGAAGGCTCCGCCGATCCAAAGGAACGTACCAAGCTGGATATTTTCAAAAACACGCTGGAAAAGATGCAGATCGCCAATGATATGCAGCCGGATGGTTTTTTACTGCGTTTTAACAGTCTGCTGTTTGAAGTGCTGTTCCAGCTTTATCACAGCTTCAGCACAAAAGTTATGCATTCCGATTTCAGTAAAAAGAAAAAAGAACTGGATCGTTTAAATCCAGTTCTTCAGTATACAACCGAGCATTATAATGAACCGATCTCCATTCAGGAGATCGCAGATGTTGCCTGCCTGCAACCGGGCTACTTCTGTCGTTTTTTCAAAAGCAACATGGGAACCACCTTTTTGGAATACCAGAACGAGCTCCGTCTGTCCCATATTTATCAGGATCTGATCACAAGCAAGGATCCTGTCAATGTCATACTGGACAGACACGGCTTTACCAATTATAAGCTGTTCCGCCGCGTTTTCCGGGAGCACTTCGGTGATACGCCGCTGAAAATACGTCAGATGCATGCACAAATCAATTAAATAACGTAACTATAAACAAACTATGAAACTTTTTATATCTTTCCCTGCATGCTTTCTTCCACACATACCTGATTTCTGCCACTGTTCTTGGCAATATACAATGCCTGATCCGCTTTCTTTACCGCGTGATTGTAATCGCCGCCTTCATAAAGCGTGACTCCGATGGAAACCGTAACAGGGCATACACTTCTTGCCTGCGTCTCTATTGTCCTGCGGATTTTTTCTGCACGGTTTACCGCCATGACAGGCGATTCCTGTGTGATCAGCAGAAACTCTTCTCCGCCCCAGCGGATCATGTAATTTGGTACATCCATCGTCTGTGAAACAACCAGTTTGACAATTTCCTTCAGTACAACATCTCCGCCCTCATGACCATAAGTATCATTCACATGCTTAAACAGATCAATATCCATCAGCTGCACGCATAAGTTTTTGCCGCCAAAGCACCGGAAACATTTCTTCTCATCAATAATGGTATCCATAATATTGCGGTTGTAAATCCCCGTGAGCTGATCATGATATGCATTTTCTTCCAATTGCCGCTTTGCCTCGTACTGAGCAAGATATGTCTGTTCTATTGCATAGTCGACCATACAGATCCCCACATAAAACGGGATTCCCAGGATCAGCATCATAGCAAATTCCGGATAATGCAGAAATGTATTGGCAACCGCAATATCCACAAAAATAGGACCTGTCAGCACAATGCCCCACTTGCATGGTGCAGCAAATCCCAGCAGAATAAAGGCTGCCATGATAATGATAAAACCGTCACTTGCAAATGTCAGATCTGGCAGATACACACAAGCGCCGATCGTACACCACATGACACTGTGCCCTACCAGATAGGAAATCGGTACAATGATCCTGTAATCATTGACCTTTGCATTGACGATCATAAATATGGCAAACGGGAGCAGGATGGCAATTCTTGCCGGAACCGTCACCGGATTGATCCTTCCGAACAGATACCAGTCTGATATTGTATAAAATAAAGAAGAGATGCTGAGCACGATCACCAGCCACATATTCATTTTTCTGTAATATTCAAACTTTGCCTGATAAAATGTACTGTCTTTTTTCATTTTCTATCCCCTGGATACCCACAGCTAACGCAGACTGCGCAAGTATTCCTTTTTTTCTTTTGTGATCCGGTAGCTTTCGACCGCTTTCTGGATCGTTTTTCTGTGTACCCATTCCGACAGACGCCGCTCCTCTAAATAAGGGATCGTCTCCTCCCACTGCTTTGCAAGTGCTGTCGCCAGATACCATGCGATCATCATATTTACATAATATTCCTCTGACTGTACCGCCGTGACAAGCTCCAGATATGCCGGATCAAAATCCGCATCCAGATAAAGGCGCAGCAGCAGACCAATCCCATAACGTACTACATATGTTTTTTCGGATGAAATCCATTTTCTGATAACCGCTATAAGTTCTTTTTTGTGCTTTTCAAAGCATTTTGGTGCCGGCAGATCACAGGTTGCCCAGTTGTCCACATAGGGCAGAAAGCGTTCCACCTCTGCCAGACAGCTCTCATAGTCCTTGATCTGCGCCACCAGCATCATGTGCAGATTGTTTTCTTCATAATATTGATGTGGCAGTCGGTGCAAAAACTGCTCTGCTTCTGCCGTTTGCGCCAGCTGCTTTGCAAACCTTCGAAGCTGCGGCGTCCGTATTCCGATGATCGTATCCTTATCGATTCCCGGCATTAAATTGCTTTGAAAATCCCTGTACGCCGGATCCTGCATGGAAAATAGCTGCTTTTGTAGTGAAGTCATGGGGTATACCTGTTTGCTTATCTTTATTTTAAAATATTATGATGTTGGGGTCAAAAGCCCGGGCTTTGATGCCTGCGGATTGTTCCGTGCTCTGCACTCCCACAATCCTGCCCAATATTCGCATATCGTGGGATTAACATCCCACTTTTATGCTCATATCGGGGCGGGTCCCAAGGTCTTTCAACCACTTATGAGCAAGCTCATGTGGTTTTAGACCTTTTGACCCTGGCATCATAAATTTGAAGTATAAAGCTCCAAAGTCTGAATTTGTATGGCGTCTTTTGACACCTATACGCTTTTATTCTAAAATAAAAGAAGAAAATCGTAAAGAAAAATATAACAAAGGCAGATAATTGGGACATACGGATGAATAAATCTGTAAAATGAAAAGGTGAGGATGGGACAACGGAAATACCATGGAAAAACGTTATAAGGAAATATTGCTTACAAATGAATACGGGAAACTGCTGGAAGCAAAGAAAAAAGGAATTCCGGCGGTTCCATGTCTGCCTGTCATATATGCAGAGAATCCGATCACTGCAGGAAATGAAAAAATAATGGCAAAAGAAATGGATCTATCAGGATATCCTTATGTGCTGGAGCAGGCAGAAGAGGTAGAGAAAGCCTATCTGGAAAAGATCCGGTGCAGGCTGTTAGGGCTGCCATGTGAAATACTGCAGACAAGACGGTGTATTGTGCGGGAAATCTGCCTTGATGATGTGGATAAGTTATACGAAATCTATGCGGACCCATCGATCACATTATATATGGAAGGTTTGTATGCAAAAAAGGAAGAAGAAATTGCCTATACCCGCGATTATATCAGGTATCAGTACGGTATTTATGATTTTGGAATGTGGATCATAGAAGATGGGCAGTCCGGGGAAGTGATCGGACGTGCAGGGCTGGATCTTAGACCGGACAGGGAAGATGCGGAGCTTGGCTATATGATCCGCAAAAACAGACAGGGGCAGGGGCTTGCCTACGAAGTCTGCACTGCCATTTTAGCCTACGCAAAAGAAGAACTTGGCTTTGAAAAGCTTTTTGCCAGAACACGGAAAGAAAACCTGGCATCTGTAATGCTTTTGAAAAAACTGGGATTTCATCCGGTTTGTGCGCAATCGGAGACAAAAGAAGCAGATAACGCACAGATAGAATACTATATTGAGTTATCATAACAAAAATTGGCATAATTCTAAAAAAAGTATAAAAACCAGCCTTGACATTCCGGGGAGGCGGGCATATACTCACACTTGTAAAGCAAAGGTGCTTCGAGATGATCGAGGCACCTTTTTTAATGTCATATATCCGAAGGATATATGATGTAGCTCTTGTCACATATTTGCGTAGCAAATGTGCGACTAAATAACCTGCGAAGCAGGTTATAGCGAACTCGCCCCATCTGCGAAGCAGATTTTCACGGGCGATGGTTCAAATAAGGGATGCGCAATCCGGATAAGTGGGGACAGACCCCAACACAGAATACAATGCAGTCCACAAAGTCGTGGAAGAGGAGTGCATTGTATTTTTTATTTAGAAGAGGAGGAGATTATTATGACAGAGGAGATTTTAAATGCCATAAACGGTGAAGTGTATGGCGTCTGGTTTTTGATCGGCGCTGCACTGGTGTTTTGGATGCAGGCAGGATTTGCAATGGTGGAGACAGGTTTTACCAGAGCAAAAAATGCAGGTAACATCCTGATGAAAAATTTGATGGACTTTTGTATTGGAACAGTAGTATTTATCCTGATCGGTTTTGGTTTATTCCTGGGCGAGGATATGGTAGGACTGATCGGTAAACCGGGATTTGATATTTTTACGGATTATGCAAATTTTGACTGGTCTAACTTCGTATTCAACCTTGTGTTCTGTGCAACGACCGCAACGATCGTATCCGGAGCCATGGCAGAAAGAACGAAATTCCTTTCCTACTGCGTATATTCCGCAATTATTTCAGCAGTGATCTATCCGATCGAAGCACATTGGACATGGGGCGGCGGCTGGCTCGCACAGATCGGTTTTCATGATTTTGCAGGTTCTAACTGTATTCATATGGTAGGCGGTATTTCAGCCCTGATCGGTGCTGCAATGCTTGGTCCACGTATCGGTAAATTTGTAAAAGACAAGGACGGAAAAGTAACGAAAGTCAATGCTTTTCCGGGACATAACCTTCCGATCGGCTGTCTGGGTGTGTTCATCCTCTGGCTCGGCTGGTATGGATTCAACGGCGCAGCAGCAACCTCTATTGATGAGCTCGGTTCCATCTTTGTTACAACAACGATCGCACCGGCAGTTGCAACAGTTGTGACAATGATCCTGACATGGGTAAAATACGGAAAACCTGATGTTTCCATGTGCCTGAATGCATCTCTTGCAGGTCTTGTTGCTATCACAGCACCATGTGATGTCTGTGATGCCTTTGGTGCTATCATCATTGGTGCAGTATCCGGCGTACTGGTTGTATTCGGTGTATGGCTTCTGGATTACAAGTTACATATAGATGATCCGGTTGGTGCAGTTGCAGTTCACTGTATGAACGGTATCTGGGGTACGATCGCAGTTGGTTTATTCGCAACAGATACAGCTCCTGCATTTGCAAGAGGTATCGGTGACGGCATTACATATGGTGCAAACCAGATCGCAGGCAAAGGTCTTTTCTACGGCGGCGGATTCTCACAGCTTGGTATCCAACTCCTTGGCATGGTATGTACAGCAGCATGGACAGCAGTGACGATCACGATCGCATTTTTGATCATCAAAGCAACAATCGGTCTTCGCGTCAGTGAAGAGGAAGAAATCGTAGGACTTGATTCTTGTGAGCATGGTCTTGCAAGTGCTTATGCAGGCTTCAGTATCATGGATATCAGCAACACAATGACAATGGATGTAAATGAAAATACAGATCTTGGTGTCAGCGAGTACGATGCAGCATCAGAGACACAGAAGGATGCAGCAGTCAAGGTGGTAGCTTCTCCATTACCGCCAACAGGCATCTACAAGGTAGTTGTGATCGCAAAACTGGCAAGATACGATGGTCTGAAGAAAGCAATGAACGACCTTGGTGTAACCGGTATGACGGTAACACAGGTTATGGGTTGTGGTGTCCAGAAAGGCGCCGGCGAAATGTATCGTGGTGTTGAAATGGATGCAACACTTCTGCCAAAGGTTAAGGTTGAAGTGGTAGTCAGCAAGATTCCGGTAGAAAAGGTGATCGAGGCAGCCAAGAAGGCACTTTATACAGGTCATATCGGTGATGGTAAGATCTTTGTATACAATGTGGATAAGGTTGTTAAGGTTCGTACCGGCGAAGAGGACTTCGCAGCCCTGCAGGATGTAGAGTAGCTTTTACCTAAATCCCTTAGTTGATATATACATGAACAGCCCCCGGCGTGCTTCCACCACGCCGGGGGCTGTTCGTGTAAAAAGTAGCAAAATTGACATAAAAAAGACTGAAACTTTGTTTATTCTTCCAAGAAGATATCAGTGCGTCAATTCTCTATAGATGATATAATGAATATACGAGAGTTTCAAATCAAATTTCTGTGATAATTGCACAAAAACAGCAGAGGTCAGTGTGAAAAATATCTGAAATGAAAAGCCGGATAGGATGCAGGAAAGAAAGGCTGCAAGGCAGAAATGGATTTGAAAAAACAAAGTCGACCAAGGGGGACGAAAACTATGTCAAAAATGGTGTATTTATTTGAAGAGGGTAACGCAGATATGCGGAATCTTCTTGGTGGAAAGGGTGCCAATCTTGCAGAAATGACAAATCTGGGGCTTCCGATCCCACAGGGTTTCACGGTTACAACAGAGGCTTGTACAGACTATTACAACAATGGCCGTACAATTTCAGAGGACATTCAGCAGCAGATCTTTACAGCACTTGCTGATCTGGAAAAGAAGCAGGGCAAAAAATTCGGTGATACCGAAAATCCACTTCTTGTATCTGTCCGTTCCGGCGCGAGAGCTTCCATGCCGGGTATGATGGACACGATCCTGAACCTCGGACTGAATGACGTTGCAGTGGAAGGCTTCGCAAAGAAGACAGGCAATCCGAGATTCGCTTACGATTCCTATCGTCGTTTTATCCAGATGTTTTCCGATGTTGTTATGGAAGTGCCAAAGTCATTGTTTGAGCGTGTTCTGGATGAGATCAAAGCAGCAAAACAGGTCAAATTTGATATGGAACTGACTGCAGAAGATCTGCAGGAAGTGATCGCACGTTTTAAAGCAATCTACAAGGACAAGATGGGAGAGGATTTTCCACAGGATCCGAAGGTACAGCTGATGGAAGCTGTCAAAGCTGTATTCCGTTCCTGGGATAATGAGCGTGCTATCGTTTACAGAAGAATGAATGATATTCCGGGCGACTGGGGAACAGCCGTTAACGTGCAGGCAATGGTATTCGGTAACATGGGCGAGACAAGCGGTACAGGCGTAGCCTTCACAAGAAACCCATCTACCGGCGCAAAAGGTATTTATGGCGAATATCTGATCAATGCACAGGGCGAGGATGTCGTGGCAGGTATCCGTACACCACAGCCGATCACAAAGCTGGAGCAGGATCTGCCGGAGTGCTACAAGCAGTTCATGGAAATTGCCATGAAATTGGAAGCACATTACCGCGATATGCAGGATATGGAGTTTACGATCGAGAACGGTAAGCTGTTTTTCCTGCAGACAAGAAACGGAAAGAGAACAGCACAGGCAGCACTTCAGATCGCCTGTGATCTTGTAGATGAAGGCATGATCACACCACAGGAAGCAGTGACAAGAATCGAAGCAAAATCGCTTGATCAGCTTCTGCATCCGACCTTTGATCCGGAAGCACTGAAGGCAGGCGAAGTGATCGGACAGGCACTTCCTGCATCACCGGGCGCAGCAGCAGGTAAGGTTTACTTCACGGCAGAAGAAGCAAAACAGGCACACGAGCAGGGCGAAAGAGTTGTGCTGGTACGTCTGGAAACTTCTCCGGAGGATATCGAAGGTATGCATGCTTCCGAAGGTATCCTGACAGTCCGCGGCGGTATGACAAGCCATGCAGCAGTTGTGGCACGTGGTATGGGAACCTGCTGTGTATCAGGCTGCGGCGATATTGCGATCAATGAGGATGACAAAGTATTTGAGCTGGGCGGACATACCTTCCACGAAGGAGATTATATTTCTCTGGATGGTTCCACCGGCAAGATCTATAAAGGCGACATCAAGACAATGGAAGCTTCCGTATCCGGAAACTTCGGCCGTATCATGGATTGGGCAGATCAGTACAGAAAGCTGCAGGTCCGTACCAATGCAGATACACCACAAGACGCTGCAAATGCAGTGAAGTTCGGTGCAGAAGGTATCGGTCTTTGCCGTACAGAGCATATGTTCTTCGATCCGGACCGTATCCCGAAGATCCGCCAGATGATCCTTGCCCGTACACTGGAACAGAGAGAGAAAGCATTAAATGCACTGATCCCATTCCAGAAGGGTGATTTCAAGGCTTTATACGAAGTAATGGAAGGAAGACCGGTTACGATCCGTTTCCTGGATCCGCCGCTTCATGAATTTGTACCGACAGAGCAGGGCGATATCGATGATCTGGCTGTACAGATGCTGATGACAGCAGAAGAAGTACAGGAAATCTGTGATTCCCTGCATGAATTTAACCCGATGATGGGTCACAGAGGCTGTCGTCTTGCCGTTACATATCCGGAAATCGCAAAGATGCAGACAAGAGCCGTCATGGAAGCTGCGATCGAGGTCAAAGCAGAAAAAGGCTATGACATTGTTCCGGAGATCATGATCCCACTCGTAGGCGAAAAGAAAGAGCTGAAATTTGTAAAAGATGTTGTTGTAGAAGTGGCAGAACAGGTTAAGAAAGAAAAGAATTCCGATATCCAGTACCACATCGGTACGATGATCGAAATTCCGAGAGCTGCACTTTTAGCTGATGAGATTGCAGAAGAAGCAGAGTTCTTCTCCTTCGGTACAAACGATCTGACACAGATGACCTTCGGCTTTTCCAGAGATGACGCAGGCAAGTTCCTCGGTGACTACTACAAGAACAAGATCTACGAATCAGATCCGTTTGCAAGACTTGACCAGAAGGGTGTCGGCCAGCTTATAAAGATGGCAGCGGAAAAAGGACGCAAGACACGACCGGATATCAAGCTTGGCATCTGCGGCGAGCATGGCGGTGATCCATCTTCCGTTGAGTTCTGCCATAAGGTAGGTCTGACCTATGTATCCTGCTCGCCTTACCGTGTTCCGATCGCCAGACTTGCCGCTGCGCAGGCTGCTATCAATAATCCGGAGACGTAAGGGAAAGATGATATGCTCTGCTTGATTGCAGGAGCAGGAAAATGAGCGCAAATCAATAAATATATAACAATTCTTGCAAAATCTGAATTTTTTGATTATGTATTCTTAAAAACTGAATTTCCGTCCTGCATGATATGCAGGACGGAAATTTCTTGAAAATCTAAAATCCACTATCCCAATCCACATCAAATTAATTCAAAAAGGAGAACACATCTATGAAACAAATCATATATTCTAATCAGGAAGAAAAAATTTCAAAACAGGTAGAAGGGCTGATTGAAGAACAGGAACGTATACTTGCGCAGGCACAAAAAGCGGCTCAAAATTGTCCGGAAGGGTCTTTGAAGGTACAGAAAAAAGAAAGTGGAAGATATTATTATAAGAGGTCTGCCGAGCAGGATGGGAAGGTAATACTGCAGTATTTGCCAAAGAAAAACCTAAAACAGATACAAGCCTTGGCGCATAAAAAGTATTTTGCAAAGATACTTCCTACGCTGGAAAAGAATGTGCAAATTCTGAGAAAAATGCAACAGACATATCAATATGATATTATCAATGCTGTTTCTATGCATCTGTGGGATACGATACAAGATATAGAGTCACCGTTCATAAAAGAAGCAGATTTATTATTGCTTGATTGGGAGAAAGAAGCGTATGAAGTGAATCAAAAATATCCGGAATCACTGCGCTTTGAAACCGACCATGGGGAAATGGTCAGATCAAAGTCAGAGCTGATCATAGCGAATGCACTGGCGCGGGAAGAAATGTTTCTATATAAGTATGAACGACCTTTGCAGGTGAATCATCAGGGAAGAAGGATCACGATACATCCTGATTTTACCGTATTTCATAAGAAAACAGGAAAAATCACATATTGGGAGCATGCGGGAATTATGGATGAGCCTGATTATGGAGCAGACTTTGTATGGAAAAGCAATCTATATCTGGAGAATGGTCTGTATCAGGGGAGAGATGTGATATTTACCTATGAATCAGCGGAGCATCCGTTGCAGTTGAGGATAGTGCGTAAAAATATAGATTGGATCAAGGAAATGTAGATCAGTTTCGTCCAAAAGAGGGAAGATAAATCCAAAATGGTGAAGATATTTTACTGCTATATGAAGAACTTCGTCTAAAAAAGCAGGACGCGGCGAAAAGATATGAAAAATATGGAGCGTAGAGCCGCGAACAAGTCAAAAAATCAGGGTATAGAGGAAGAGAAGTACTAAAATTTCGTCCAAAGAGAGAAAAAGAGATATAAAAGTATGAATGGTATTAGGACGCTAAGCTGACAGTTCGTCCTAAATAAGAAAACAGTCTTAAAAAGACGAAAACAGTCAGAAAGAGTCAGAAATGCTTCTCCCCAAAACCAGCAATATAGTAAAAATGTACGAAAAAAACTCAAACCGGTAAAGAAAAATTAACTTGCCACCGGCAAATATTGTGTTATAATAAGGGCTTGGTAAAAGAAATACATATATTACAGGCTCTAAAGAGCGAAAGGAGATAAAAATGGCACAGGCATTTGCTATCATCATTTTCTTAGCCATGTTTATCCTGATCATCATGGATAAATGGCCGAAACAGTATGTCACACTTGGCTGCGCGCTCCTGACACTGATCCTTGTGTTTGGTGTGGGTATGCACAGTATGGATGCGGTTATTGAGACATTAAATGTTAAAAGTATTTTTACACAGGGGTTCTGGTACACAGGCGGTCAGGCTTCCGAGACTTCAAGCGGTATCAACTGGGAGACAATCGTATTCCTTGCAGGCATGATGATCATGGTAGAAGGAATGGCTCACGTTGGATTTTTCAGATGGCTTTGCATGAGAATTGCAAAACTGGTTAAATATAAGGTAATTTCCATCTTCCTTACTTTTATGGTTCTGTCTTTCGTGCTTGCAATGTTCATTGATAGCATTACAGTTATCCTGTTCCTTGCAGCCGTTACGGTTGAATTGTCACAGCTTTTGAAATTTAATCCGGTACCTATGATCCTGTCAGAAGTATTTTGTGCTAACCTTGGCGGTAGTGCAACAATGTGCGGAGATCCGCCAAACATCATCATCGGTACATCACTGGGTTACTCATTTTCGGATTTCCTGGGACATACAGGTGTGATCGCTATTGTTTGCCTGCTTGTGATCCTTGTATACTTCTATCTGATCTTTAAGAAAGAGCTTTCAGATAATGGCGCAGACAGCATTGATACGGCTTCTCTGCCATCACCGGAATCAGCGATCGTCAGCAAAAAGGGCTTCATCGTAAGTACAGTGATCTTCCTGCTTGCAGTTGTACTTCTTGTATCACATGCCAGCACAGGACTTACCGTATCCTGCATCGGTACCTTTATTGCAGCAATTACACTGATCACCTCCGGTAAGAATGCACTGACACTGATCAAGAAAATTGATTATCATACATTATTATTCTTTATTGGATTATTCGTTGTTGTCGGTGGTCTGGAGCAGACAGGTGTTCTGGTGCTTTTAGCTAACCTGATCGGTAAGATCTGTGGCGGTAACCTGTATCTGATGATCGCTATCATTGTCTGGGTATCTGCTGTAGCAAGTGCATTTATTGATAATATCCCGTTTGCAGCAACAATGATCCCGGTTATCAACAGTCTTGCAGCAACGCAGGGCGTAGATCTTTCCATCCTTGCATGGTCTCTTGCAATGGGTACGGATATCGGAGGCAGCGCAACACCAATCGGTGCTTCTGCAAACGTAGTTGGTGTGGCGACAGCAGCAAAATCCGGACATATCATCAAATGGGGCAGATACTGCAAAGCAATGGTTCCTGCAACAGTTATCGTTATGATCATTGCAACCATTATGATCTGCGTACGTTACGTACATTAATAAATAATTTATAAATCTTTACTAAAGGAGCCTAGCAAAATGGCTCCTTTTGTGGTAAAATGTAACAAATACAAAGAAAAACAAGCGACAGCGAAGCTGGCATTTGTTTTTCTGTATTTGTTAACGAGCAAATGCTTCTGCGAAGCAGAAGATAACATGTGCGAAGCACATGATTTGCGAGTCTGTAAAAATGGACAGCGAAGCACATGATTTGCGAGTTTATTAAAAACAAGCGGATGAAAATATTCATTCAATATAGAAAAGGGAGGAATCATGTATGGGACAGTTAATTATTTCAATCGGGCGTGAATTTGGTAGTGGTGGTCATGAGATCGCTGAAAAACTTGCAAAGCATTATGACATGCCCCTCTACGATCACAATCTTTTAGACAAAATCGCTGAAGAGAGAAACCTGAACAGCGAAGAATTAAAGTCATATGATGAAGTACAGGACGGTGTATTCCACAGACGCGTCCGCGGTATGAGCAGCTCTATGACAGAGCATGTTGCACAGCTGCAGTTTGACTATTTAAAGGAAAAAGCAACTACTGGAGAATCTTTTGTTGTAGTCGGCAGATGCTCTGAGACAGTGCTGAAGGACAACAAAGGGCTGATCGCCATCTTCGTAAACGGCGACAAGGATCAGAAGGTTGCCCGTGTATCCAAGAAGTATGAGCTGTCAGAAAGCCAGGCGGCAGATCTGATGAAGAAGAAGGACAGAGCACGTAAGATGTATCACAACATCAACTGCGACAGCAAATGGGGCGATTCCCGCAACTACGAGCTCGTCATCAACAGCAGCAAGCTTGGCGTGGACAAGAGCGTGCAGATGCTGATCCAGTACATTGATGCAAGAGTGGCGAATCGGTAAGTTTTGCTGCAAATGCCTGTAATGTATCTGGGGTAACAACATGCGAATATGTTTACTTGAGAATGCTTTGGAGAAGTGCTATACTTTCCCCAAAGCATTTTTTGTAAAAACTCTTTTCCGAAAATAGACAAAAAACAGAATAGATGATATGATAAAATGATGTAAAAATTAGTAAGGGCTTAGAAATAGGGGAAAATTATGCAGACCATCAACAGAAAAGGCAGACTTGTTGAGACGTATAGTTTAATATTGATAGATTTAATCGCCGTTCTGGGTGCATACATGACGGCGTTGCTTTTAAGGTTTGGAAATGTCCATCAGGCGATCAGCATGCAGCTGAATTATACCGTTGGTATTTATATGATGCTGTTTTGCGTGCTTTATGGTGTTATGTCTGACTGGAACAGAGGCTTTTTCCGAAGAGGTTTTTTTGTAGAAGGAATTGCTGTCTTGAAATACGATGTGGTCATGATGATCGCAATCGTGGTCATCATGTATCTGACGCATATTGCGGGGGATTATTCCCGCTTGATCTTTGGGTATTTTGCTGTGGCAAATGCGGTTTATACCTTTGCTCTACATTGTGTTTTTAAGGTATTCATGCTCGATTACTATTCCAAGAGTAATAACAGCGATAAACTCATGATCGTGACAGAAGCGGAATATGCGGAGGAAATCATTAAGAAGATCAAGGAAGCAAAGGCTTGGGACTATGAGGTAACTTCCATTGCCATTATGAACAGTGATATGGTCGGAGAAGAGATTGCGGGTATTCCGGTTGTGGCAAATCAGTACAACCTGTTTGATGTATCCCGCCAAATGCCGCTTGATCAGGTGTTCATGTATCTGCCCGGTATTCCGGCGAAGCAGATCCGTGCCTATATTACTGACTTTGAGACAATGGGTGTAACCACGCATTATAATGTAGAAGTAAAGGAACTGGATCTGGAAGGAAAGACTGCGGGAAGATTCGCGGGATTCGCAGTTATGACATTTTCTTTGCAGTATCTTGATTACCGCAGGGTTTTCGTAAAGCGTGCGATCGACATGCTCGGCGGTCTTATGGGCAGCCTGATCACGCTTGTGCTGACACCTTTTGTGGCACTTGCCATTAAATTGGAATCCAAAGGGCCGGTCTTTTTTGAGCAGACGAGAATCGGTAAAAACGGAAGACGTTTTAAAATCTATAAATTCCGTTCTATGTATATCGATGCGGAAGAACGAAAAAAAGAACTGCAGGCACAAAATGAGATGGGGGACAACCTCATGTTCAAAATGGAGCATGATCCCCGGATCACGAAGGTCGGTAAATTCCTTCGTAAAACAAGCATTGATGAATTTCCACAGTTTTTTAACGTCCTGAAGGGTGACATGAGTCTGGTGGGTACCAGACCACCGACAGAGGACGAATTTGAGCAGTATAATAATTACTACCGCAGACGAATGAGCATCACTCCCGGACTGACCGGTATGTGGCAGGTCAAGGGGCGTGGAGTGGTCACGGAGTTTGAAGATGTGGTAAAGCTGGATCTGGAGTATATTGATAAGTGGTCACTGTCACTAGATTTTAAGATCATGCTGCAGACGGTAGGGGTTGTACTGTTTGGAAAGGGTGCGAAATAAAATGAGCAGACTCACATGGTGGGTCTGTTTTTTGTTATGGCGACGAGGAAAAAGCATGCATTTGTGTGGTACATTTAATGGACAACAATCAGAGCAAGATTCGGAGAACGCATCTCGTCTCTGGTGGAGAGGAACAGATACCATGCGATAATGAGATAGAATTGCAAATATAGAATAAATGGTGTATGATATCCTTGTTTAAGAATGTCAAAATGGTAGTCAAAGAATAAGGAGATGCATGATGGGGTATAAAAATTATGATGAATTGGAAATTACGGTCAGTATTAAAGATATGATAATGCGTATCTGCTTGAAATGGAGACAGATGCTGGCATGGGGAATTGTATTGGCCGTTTTATTTAATTGTGTAGGCATATTGAAAAGTTATAATGCAGTACAGGCATCAAAAAATAGTAATGTCCTTACGTGGGAAGAACAGATAGATAAGAAAATTGAGAGTGCGCAGAGTAAAACAGAAGACGCAAAGGGAAGTCTGAGTCAACGTGAATGTGAAGAAGTGGAAAGAGCGGTTGATTCTTATGAGAGCTTAAAGGACAAGTACAATAAAGAAATACTTTATAGCAATGAATCTATTTATATGCAACTCGATCCGAGCAATATTCCTGTTGTAACATTAAATTATACGGTGGATAATCATTATCAGGTTGAATATCCGCTGATTGATGCAAGAGACAATATAGGTGCCATTCTGGAATCTTTCTGCAGCGGTATAGAGTCTGATAAGATCTGCGAACAGATTGCGGAGAGCCTTGGAAAAGATGTACAGGCATCTTATATTAAGGAAATCATAAATACAGATAATAAAGCATGTAATTTTTCTGTTGAGGCAATGGGACTTTCGGACAAAGACTGCGAGGTAATGGGGAAAATACTGAAAGAAGAAATCCAAAATATAGACAGCGAGTTAAAGAAGGTATATGGAGACTTTGATCTTACACTGGTGTCTGAGACATATGGAAGGAAATCTTCTGCAGATGTTATGAACGATCAGACAACGCAGATGGTTAATATGAATAATATGAAAAATGCATTTAATAATTTGTCTAATTATATGTCTGATGACCAAAAGACTTATTATAATGCATTGCTGGATAGCAAGAATCTGGAAGATAACAGGTTGGAGCTGCTGAAAGAAGAAGTAAAAGATGAACAAGATGTGGCAGCACCGAGTGTGAAAATGATTCATAAAAAATATATGGTGTTAGGATTTTTATTAGGAATCTTTTTGGTAGCACTGTGTGTGGGCATGAGATATCTGTTGACAGGAAAATTAAGAATGTCTGCTGATATTTCAGAATGTTTTGGAGTAACGGTAATAGGAAAAGTCAAGAAAAATGAGAAGAAATCCAAAATAGATGCATGGATTAAGAGTATCTTTTATGGAGAAGATGGATTTTCCTATGAAGAACATATCAGAATGGTGTGTGCTGGTGTTAGAATTGCTGCTCAGAAGCATGGATATGAAAAGGTATATATTACGAGCGCAAGCAATAATGATGTGATTAAAAAATGCATGTCGGAGATTGGCGATGGATTGAAGGAACAAAAAGTGTGTGTAGAGAGCGGACCATCCATTATATATGATCCGGAGTCTCTGGAAAAGATGGCATCAAGTGATGCAGTTGTTTTTATTGAAGAAATTGATGGATCCAGATACCAGGATATTAAAACGGAATTGGAAAAAGCGCACATGAACCAAAATGCAATATTGGGATGTGTAGTGCTTGAATAGGCTGTATTTATAAGGAGACAAAAATGAAAGTGTGTTTAGTAGGATCTTCGGGAGGACATTTAACGCATTTATATATGTTAAAACCGTTTTGGGAGAATAAAGAAAGATTTTGGGTTACATTTGACAAGGAAGATGCAAGAAGTGTTTTAAAGGATGAAAAAATGTATCCCTGTTATTATCCTACCAATAGAAGCTTAAAGGCATTATTAATCAATACACGAATTGCATGGAAGGTTTTGAGAAAAGAAAAACCGGATGTGATTATCTCCTCGGGAGCAGCGGTTGCGGTACCTTTCTTTTATTTGGGAAAGTTGATGGGAAAGAAGCTGATATATATTGAAGTATTTGACAGAATTGATAAGCCAACGGTGACTGGGAAAATGGTTTATCCTATTACAGACAGGTTTATTGTACAGTGGGAAGAAATGAAAAAAGTGTATCCAAAGGCAATCAATTTAGGGAGTATATTTTAAAATGATATTTGTGACAGTTGGTACGCATGAACAACAGTTTAACAGACTGATTACATGTGTTGATGAAATGAAAGAAAACGGACTAATAAAAGAAGAGGTCATGATCCAGACCGGATTTAGTACTTATATTCCAAAATCATGTCAGTGGAAAAAAATGTTATCCTACAATGAAATGCAAGATTACATTCAGAAAGCAAGACTTGTTATAACACATGGTGGACCATCCAGTTTTGTAGCACCTTTACAGATTGGTAAGATACCGATTGTAGTGCCGAGACAAAAAGAATTTGGAGAACATGTGAATGACCACCAATTAGATTTTTGTAAAGCGGTGGAAAAACGCTGGGGAAATATAATTGTGGTTGAGGATATCAGCAAATTACAGCAGACAATCAGAGAATACGATACTCTGGTACAGAAAATTAAGGGCAGTTTACAAAGTAATAACGCAGCATTTTGTGAGAAACTCGAAGCAATAATAAATGAAATGGTATAAGGTGGAACTATATGATTATTACGAAAACACCGTTTCGTATGTCTTTTTTTGGCGGCGGCACGGACATGGAAGATTTTTTCAGGGAGTATAACGGATCAGTATTATCTACTACATTTGATAAATACTGTTATGTGAACGTGCGCCATTTGCCGCGTTTCTTTGAGTATAGTACAGAACTTTCGTATTCTAAGACAGAACGTGTAACAGAGATAGATGATATACAGCATCCGGCAATACGAAACGCTATGAAGATGCTTGATATGCACGAGATTCGTTTGACATATGAGGCTGATCTGCCGGCCAGATCAGGGCTGGGGACAAGTTCTTCTTTTGCAGTGGGAATGCTTCATGCATTTTATGCATTAAAGGGGAAATATGTAGATAAGAAAAAACTGGCTGATGATGCTATTTATCTGGAAAGAGTTCTGTGTGATGAAGCAGGAGGATGGCAGGATCAGATTGCAGCGTCATTCGGTGGTTTTAACAGAATAAACTTTAATGCAGATGGCTATGAGGTATTACCTGTTATTATTTCACCTGAGCGCAAAAGACAGTTAAATGAAAATCTGATGATGTTTTTTACCGGATTTACCAGATTTTCCTCAGAAGTACAAAAGGCGAACAGAGAAACCAAAAAGGACAAGATAAGTCAGCTAAGACAAATGTATGAGCTGGTTGATGAAGCAGAAAGAATTGTAACGGATCAAAATACCAGTCTGGACGAATTTGGACGTTTGTTGGATGTGACATGGAAATTAAAAAGACAGACGGGCAAAGCGGTATCGACCGATCATATTGATATTTTATATAGTAAAGGAATAGAAGCAGGTGCGCTTGGAGGGAAATTATTAGGCGCTGGTGGAGGCGGATTTTTGGTGTTTTATGTACAACCAGAAAAGCAGGAAGCTGTTAAAAAGGCAATGAGTGACCTGATGTATATTCCGTTTTCTTTTGAAGATGGTGGAACGAGAGTGATTCATTATACACCTGAAATTTATGTACCGCAGGAATAGTATATGGGTGGAGAAAATGATATTGGAAGATAAGTTGAAAAGACATGTGGATGACCTGATAAGCAGATATCCGAAGCTAAAAGAAATAGAGCAGCAGATTATAGATGCATATCTGGTTCTTGAAGAATGTTATTCTCATAATGGTAAGCTTTTGATCGCCGGAAATGGTGGATCTGCTGCAGATGCGGAGCATATTGCAGGAGAGTTAATGAAAAGATTTAAAACCCCGCGACCAATCGATAGTAAATTAGCTGGGAAACTGATAGAAATTGATCCAGTCAGAGGAAAAGAACTTGCGAAGAATCTGGAATGTTCTTTGATGGCAATTCCATTGGTGGCACATGAGGCGTTGACAACGGCATATATCAATGATGTGGATGGATTGGGCGTTTTTGCACAGCAGTTGTTTGGCTTTGGAAGAGAAGGTGATGTGTTCTTAGGAATTTCTACTTCAGGAAACAGTAAGAACATAATGAGTGCTACTGTGGTTGCCAGGGCATTGGGAATTAAAGTGATTGGACTGACGGGAAATGATGGTGGTGAACTTGCTTCAGTTGCAGATGTAGCGGTTATAGTGCCGGATAATGAAACCTATAGGATTCAGGAATATCATCTGCCGATTTATCACTGTTGGTGTCTGATGCTGGAAGATAAATTTTTTGGTCAGTATAGCAGTGGGAACAGGAGAGTATAATGCTTTTATATATATCGGGAAGTTATCCGGAGAATCCGGAGGGAATAGCAGCAGGAGCCAAGGTATTATTAGATGCCATGGCAGAAGCTGCGGGAAAAGAAAAATTTGTTTTGTTGACAACAAATACACCTGTTATTACAGAACACATACAGGAATCTTCTCTTGTAGATTATGAACTTATGGATAACTGGAAAATGTCAGCTGTAAACAAAAAACGTTTTTATCATCTTTTAGACAAATATCCGATTGATGTGATCCATATGGAATATCCGGGAGATCTGTATGGCAAAACGTTTTTAGCAAGTTTTATTCCACTTCTGGTAAAAAAATATAATAAAAAGAATCAAAAAAATATATCCTGTAACGTCAGGCTGCATGAGTTTACACGGGCAAGATTTTTACGCAAACTGGCAATTTTACCTATTTTATGGTTTGCGGATTCTGTATATGTACCGGCACAGAAAGACAGAGAAGTCACCTCAAAGCTGGCACATGGAAATGTGAAGGAAACGATAATTGGAACCAATATAGAAGTTGTTTCAGATGAGCTGGTGGATTCGGACAAAAAGGTTATTTCATATTTTGGCTCAGTATACCCGGGAAAGGGTATAGAGCATATGTTAAGTTTGTGGAAATCAATTCATGATGCAGATATAAAAGATAGATATCGATTCAAAATTATAGGAGATATCGGTACGGAACCAAGCAATCATTTTTCTGATTATCATAAGCAGGTATGGGACTGGATCGACCAGTATGGACTTCGCGATATTGTTGAGGTAACAGGCTATATTTCTGATGAACGCGTATCTGAAGAAATTCAGCACACAGCTATTGCCACATTATTGTATGAAGATGGATTGACTTTAAGAAGAGGCAGTTTTCTGGCATATTTATCTCATGGAATTCCGATCGTTACATCGCAGGGAGATCAGGAAGCCAGAAAAATGTTTCAGGGGCATACAGGCGTATCAATGAATGCTGGAGATGAGGAGTTTTTAAAAGCGGTTGATTTATATGGCAACATGAATTTACAGGAGAGACAACAAATTCATGAAGATAATATAAAACTGTCAGAAAACTTTAACTGGAATAAAATTGCAAAGACGTTTTTAGCAGATTATCACATCAATGTAAAGTAGTAGATAGAGGTAGAGATATGAAAATTCTAGTAACAGGTGCAAATGGGTATTTAGGGACAGGAGTTGTAGATCGGTTAATAGCGGATGGTGTAGAAGTGATTGCAACTGACTTCTGTGGAGACAATGTAAATAAAAAAGCAAGATTTATACAGGCAGATTTATTTCAGTTAGATGATCCATACACATATTTTGACAGACCGGATGTTGTATTGCATATGGCATGGAGAGATGGTTTTGTTCATAACTCCAGCAGACATTTTGAGGACTTGCCAAAGCATATCAACTTTATACAGAATATGCTGCAGAGCGGTATAAAGAAGATTGCAGTTATGGGAAGCATGCATGAGATTGGCTTTTTCGAGGGTTGTATTACGGAGCATACTCCCTGCTGGCCACAGAGTAATTATGGTATTGCAAAAGATGCATTAAGAAATGCAACACAGTTGTATGCAAAGCAGAATCATGTACAATTTCAGTGGTTACGCGGTTATTATATTGTTGGAAATGTTGCAAGAGGAAGTTCTATATTCTCCAAATTGGCAGCAGCAGCAATGGAGCATAAAAAGACATTTCCATTTACAATGGGACAGAATCAGTTTGACTTTATTGATTATGAGCAATTCTGTGAACAGGTGGCAGCAGCGGTTCAGCAGGATGAAATTGATGGAATTATAAATATTTGTTCTGGCAGACCAGAGCGGTTATGCGACCGGGTAGAGAGATTTATTCAGGAAAATGGTTATGATATAAAGCTGGAATACGGTGCATTTCCGGACAGACCATATGATTCAAAGGCGGTTTGGGGATCGAGTGATAAAATCAGCCAGATTATGACCAAATATCACAATAAATAGAGTAGAGGTAAGAGGATATCATTATGGCAGAAGGCAAAATGGGAATTGTTATAGTAAATTATAATGGGGCAAATTATCAAAATGATGCCTTAAGATCTATATATGCGTCATCTTATACAAATTTTGAAGTGATTATTGTGGATAGTGCATCAAAAGATGATTCTGTAGAACTTGCAAGAAAGGAATATCCGCAGATTCATTTCCTTCTGCAGAGTGAAAATGTAGGAGTGGCAAAAGGTAATAATATTGGCATACGTTATGCGATGGATGTGTTGGATGTGGAGTATGTTCTGCTGATCAATAATGATATCGAACTTGACAAAAACACATTACAGCGGCTTATGGAAAAGGCAGATGAAACTACAATTACGGTTCCTAAAATTTACTACTATGAACCGCATGATATGTTATGGTATGCAGGCGGAGAAATGTATTGGAACCGGGGAGAATCCGGCCATATTGGAAACTTTGAAACAGATAAGGGGCAATATGACGAAGAGAAAATTGTAGGCTATTCTCCGACATGTTGTATGTTGCTTCACAGAAATGTGTTTGAAAAAATAGGATACATTGACGAAACTGTTTTTATGTATTTTGATGATACTGACTTATGTGTTCGATTAAATGAAAACGGATATAAAATACTGTATGTGCCATCTGCTTTTATGTGGCATAAAGTAAGTAGTTCGGGCGGAGGAATGGATTCAAAAGTTTATGTATATTACAATTTCAGAAATAAATTTTATTTTATGAATAAATATAAGGAAAGATTACAGTTCCCTGCAAGAATTTTTACTTATACAAAGCTTCTAGCGAAGTTTATTCTATCACCCGTATACAAGAAAAATGATAAATATATTTATAAGGCATGGGTGGATTATAAACACGGCAGAATGGGAAGATGTGATAATTTATGAGTAAAATAGATAAATTTCTGAATATGAATAAATATGAACGAAAGCTCTCGATATGTAGAAATTTGTATTATATTATTCATCAAAAAAAATTTTGTCAGATTGGACATAAATCATATATTTTAAAACCTATTTTTCTGTCAGGAACTAAATATATTTCAATAGGTGATCAATCTGGAATTTGGCATCATGCCCGGATTGAAGTGCTGGATAAATGGAATGGAATTTCCTATGATCCTAAATTGGAAATTGGAAATCATGTTATGATCGGACAGGATTTTCATGTGGCATGTGCAGATTCTATAAAAATAGAGGACAATGTATTAATCAGTGCAGGTGTTTTTATTACAGATCTGGATCATGTGACTGCTGATAAGACAAAGCCGGTACTGGAACAGGGAATTTGTACAAAACCGGTGCAGATTGGAGAGGGGACTTTTATAGGGAAGGACTGTATGATTCTTTCCGGAGTCAAAATAGGAAAACATTGTGTCATTGGAGCAAATACAGTAGTGACAAAAGATATTCCAGACTATGCAACAGCGGTAGGAAGTCCTGCCAGGGTTATAAAGACCGCGCAGGAGCGATGAGGATAAGATATTGAAGCTAAAATATATAAACAGCTTGAAAGGGATATGTTGTCTGATCGTTTTTACAGGACATATGATATCATTATTGATGCCATATGTTTATTTTGGAGAAACTTATCCGATGCATACGGCTACAGAAGAGTTCTTGTTTAAGACACCTCTTAATTTGTTCTTTAATGCGCCGTCGGCTCTTATGTGCTTTTCTGCTTGGACTGTTCAAAATAAATGGCATGTCTTATGCAGGGGCTTGTTGTCTGGTGGTAATAGTAACGATTGCAATTGTTATAGGGGTTTCATGGATTGTTCAAAATAAAATATATAAATATCTATGTAAATTTGTAAATAGGATTGTAGAGAAATTAGAAAAATGAAAAAGATTAGATTTTGTACATTATATCCCAGAGGGTCTGCGGTAGAATTTTATAAGGATGTGGGTCAGATCCCTTATACTCTTGCCAAAATGGGCAAGGCTGAGGCAACAATGATCTGTTGTTATGCAACGAAAGAAGAGGCTGATCTGAAAAAAATGCCCGAATTACACTATGAACAGAAAAAAATGTTATGTGGGAATCAGACTCTTACAGGATTATTGTATTTACTGACGCATGCGAGAAAAATTGACTGGCTGAATGTATATCATGGGGGAAGGCACTGTTATTATTGGATAAAATTGTACAAGCTGTTGAATCCAAAAGGGAAAGTGTACTTAAAGCTGGATCTGAGCTATGCCGGTTGTGAAATGTACCAAAACAGTGAAAAAGAACGAAATATATTTGAAAAAACCGCTGCTGTATCGGACATTGTATCTGTAGAGTCTAAGAAAATTAAGAAGCTTACAGCAGAATTTACAAAACAGAATATCAGAGTTGTACCGAATGGTTATATCAATGAAGGTGAAACGATACCACAGGTGAATAGGGAAAAGCAGTTTATTACGGTAGGTCGTTTGGGAACGCCTGAAAAAGCTACAGATATTTTACTGGAGGCTTTTGCGCAGTCTGCAAATTCGCATGATTGGACATTAAAGCTGGTAGGATCTGTGGCGCAGGATTTTCAAACATGGTTAGAAGATTTCTATAACCGATATCCGGAGATCAAGGAACGGATCATATTTACCGGTCCTATTTACGAAAGAGAGGCCTTGTATAGGGAGTATCGTAAGGCAAGGGTATTTGTATTACCGTCCCGGTGGGAGGCGTTTCCACTAGTGGGACCGGAGGCTTTGCATAATGGATGCAGGATGATTTTGTCAGACACCATACCACCGATTGAGGAACTGACCGGGAATCTGGCATATGGAGAAGTGGTAAAAGCGGCCGATGTGGAATCTTTAAAGGAAGCCCTGATTCGTGAAACTGAAAGAAATACAGCAGAGCAAGAGGCAGAAGAAATAGCGACATATGCAAGGGAACATCTGTCATGGTATAGTATTTGTGAAAACCTTTTAACAGAAATGGAAGGCGAGATATGAAATTATTAATTGGGTTAGTATGTCTTTTGTTCATCTTGTATTGCGTGCATATCACTATTTGCATTATATATTGCAGAGCAAAGAAGCGGAAAGATGCAAAAAGACTGGTTCAACAGCAGAATGCTGACGGAAATAGGGATGAAACAATACTGAGTAATACCAATAAGAGTTTTTCCTGGAAATTGAAACAGTTGTTAAACGGATATATCATGTATAGTGTATCAAGACTGGGAAGAGTTCCGTCTCAAACGTATCGTATATTTATGTTAAAACATGTATACCAGATGCACATTGAGAAAAATGTTGTTATATACGGAGGTTTTATGATCCGGGCACCATGGAATATTTCAATTGGGGCTGGAACAGTAATAGGAGATGCCTGTTCTTTGGATGGACGCAATGGAATCGTGATCGGGGAAAATGTGAATATGAGCACGGCTGTATATATATATACAGAGCAGCATGATATAAATGATCCATGGTTTGAAAGCAGAAATAGTGGGGGAAAAGTAATTGTTGCGAATAGGGCATGGCTAAGTTCCAGAACAACAGTTTTACCAAAGGTGGTTGTTGGGGAAGGAGCGGTTCTAGCTTCTGGGGGACTGGCTGTTAAAAATCTGGAGCCTTATGGTGTTTATGGAGGAGTACCTGCCAAAAAGATAGGAACGAGAAATCAGAATTTGAAGTATGAATTTAGTGGGGCATATCTGCCGTTTTATTAGAATAATACAAAGGGGTAATCATGAAGGACCATAGATTGTGGCTGAAAAGAAGAGAACTTCTGATTTATATTGCAATATTTTTGTATAGTGTAGCATTGTTCTTGAAGAGGGTAAATTTACCAATCAATCAAAATCTTTTAAATAAGACCATGATGTTGGGAACCTTGATTGCATTGGCAAATATTATTTTTGATCGAAAAATGAATCCAAAACAATGGATATTAACAGCAGTTATTGGATTGCTATTATTAGTAGATTCTCTCCCGACAGGAAATCATGAGCTGTTTTATCTGTTTATTATTATCTGGAGCTGTAGAAATCTTGAAAAAAGAGCTTTAATGAAATATATTTTTGGTATTGTTCTGATAATGACGCTATTGACTGGATATCTAACTTGCCTCGGTATTGTGAAGAACGATGTTTTTATCTTAAATGAGACGAGAGTCAGATATGGTCTGGGATATAATGTCTGGTCAATTCTCCCATTCCAGTTTTTAGCATTGTGTTTTATGTATTTGTACCTGACGCAAAAAAGGGTATATATATGGAAAATAGGTGCTATGATAGTAATGGCGTTTGCAATTGGAGAGGTAACAGATACCTCATCGTCAAGTATGCTTACGGCTTTAGGGCTGCTTTGTTTGTATGCAACGCAATTTGTTCATATCAAAAAATGGAATAAATTAAAATGGCTTATGTGGGTTCCGGAGATACTTGCCGGATTTAGTATTATGGCAACATTCCTATATATGCGTGGCAATAGCTTTTTCGTCAGATTGAATGCTGTTTTACATTATCGATTCCTTTATCAGGCCATAGGATTTAATGATTTTGGCATAGGATTATTTGCTAATCCGGAATATGAAACAAGTACTGATCCGGAAACGTATTTCGGGATAGATAATAATTATATTAATTTATTGATTGCATGGGGAATTGTAGCACTGATAGTGATTCTGTTTGTATATAGCTATTTGATTAAATATTGCATTCGTATGGAAAATATAAAATTGTTGATCATTATAATGATTTTTGTTTTTACTGCAATTATGTGGAGCAGATTGTTGGTTTTGATAGAAGCAGAGTATTTGGTCTGCTTTTCAGAGGCTTTTAAGGATAAACGGCTAAGGGATAAAAAAGAATATTTATTTCAGTGAATTTGTGGGAGAATCAGATGCGTCGAATTTTAATATTTGCGAATACTCATTATCAGATTATTTTGGCTATTCAAATGAAGTTGACAATTTTCAGCGAAGATGATGTTACTTTGGCAATTTCAAACCATTCAGGGCATGCAGACACTGTTTGTGAGAGATTACAGAGAAGAGCTGTTTTTCAGAATTGTGTATTCGTTGAATCAAAGGGAATGATACATAATCGTTCCCAACAAGAAAAGCTGAAAGAATTTTTTCAAATAATATATGGAAAAAAGAACAGATATTCATTTTATTTAAAAGATATAGAAAATAAATATTTTGATGAAATGTTGTTTTATAATCTGGAAATAGATACTTACGGAATTTATTCTATTTTGGCAGAATATAATCATAAACTTGTGTTTTCCTCTTATGAAGAAGGCATATTATCCTATGAAAATATTTTTTATGATTCCTTGAAATTTAAATGGATCAGATTTCTGAGAAGATGTATTGGAAAGAGTGCCATTTTAGACAACTATCATAAATTTTACTGTGTATATCCGGAAATGTATGCAGGAAGATTAAATACGGTTCAAATACCACAAATTTCTACATCGGATAATCGTATGCAGACAATTCTGGCAGATATATTCCGGATCAATAGAGATGTGGATTATAAAAAATATAAATATATATTTTTTGAATCTATTTATGAAACAGAGGGCAGAGGCATTGGAGAAACAGAAATATTAATGCAACTGGCCGAGAAGGTTGGTAAGGATAATATTTTGGTTAAAAAGCATCCCAGAAGTACAGTACACATTTTTGAAGAAAAAGGGATTGCTGTAGATACCAATTCATCTGCACCATTTGAGGCAATTCAGTTAAACAATGATATGAGCGACTGTATTTTTGTGGCAGCAACATCAGGAAGCGTATTATCGGTCAATTCAATAGTTGACAAGCCGTCAAAGGTTATTTTGTTTTATCCGCTCACTGCATATCAGAATATACCGGAATTATGCACTTTTACCCAGCATGTTGGTGATGTTGTAGCAGCTTTTCAAAAAAAGGGTCAGATGCGGCATGTTACGATTGTCAAGTCGTTTGATGAAATGCTGGAAATTAAGTAAGTGCTTACAAGAAAGAGAGTGTAGCTTTGTGAATCAACGTTATAAATATTTATTAAAAAACACGGGCTTATTAACAATCAGCAATTTTGCATCTAAAGTATTGGTGTTTTTACTGGTTCCGCTCTATACAAGTGTTTTAAGTACAGAAGAATACGGTATTTATGATTTGATTGTATCTACGGTTTCACTGCTTTATCCATTGCTTACGTTAAATATTGTGGACGCGGTAATGCGTTTTACAATGGATAAAGATGTTGATAAAAAACAAGTGGCATATATTGGTATCCGCTATGTAGGAATTAGTGTTCTGGTTATTGCAATGGGACTGATTCCATGTCACTTCCTACGTATTTTTGAAAGTATTCATGGGTTGGAAATCATGATACTTTTGTATTATGTATCCTATGTAATGAATCAATATTTTATCCAACTGGCTAAAGGACTGGAAAAGGTTAGCTGCATGGCAGTTGCCGGAATTATAGGAACGGTTGTGATGCTGGGAGGAAACATACTGTTTTTGCTGGTTTTCCATTGGCAGTTAAAGGGATTTATGCTTGCTAATATTTTGGCACAGGCAATTCCTGCTTTGTATTTCTTTATAAAGTTGCATTTTTTGCGGTTTATTAAGGATATGAAACTGGATAAGGGACTGGGAAAGGAAATGCTGCAATATTGTTTCCCTCTTATATTTTCGACTATAGGATGGTGGATTAACAGTGCTTCCGATCGTTATGCGGTTTCTTATTTAGTGGGAATAGGGGCAAATGGTATATTATCTGTTGCATATAAAATACCGAGTATTTTGAACGTTTTTGTAGGTATGTTTGGTCAGGCGTGGCAGATTTCTGCTATCAAGGAATATGGAGAAAAACAATCGGGAGAATTCTATGCAGAATCATTTACCTTTATTAATATGATAATGTGTTTAGGATGTTCTGCACTTATATTTTTATCAAAACCACTGGCAAGTATACTGTATGCCAAGGATTTTTACGTGGCATGGCAATATGCTCCTTTTCTGATTGTAAGTGCTGTGTTTAATACTGCTTCCGGTCTTTTGGGACCAATTCTTTCTGCTAAAAAAGATTCCAAGGCAATGGCAAGATCTGCTATATATGGTGCGGTTATAAATATTATTCTGAATATTGTCCTGATCATATGGATTGGTGTACAGGGAGCAACAATTGCAACTGCAGTTTCTGCATTTGTTATTTATTATGTGCGCAAAAGGGCGGTAGGAGCCGGAATAAAGATTGAAAAGGAATATAAAATAATGTTGATGTGGATCCTTTTGTGTATACAATCCCTGCTTGAAATATACACGAAACTTTGGCCGGCAGAAATAATTATATTCTTTATTATAATCGTGTTGAACTATTCTATAATTCATAAATTTATACATTCTGTATATCTGATGTTGTTTACAAAGCATAGTCAGGGGAAATAGGAGTAAAGAGAAAATGGATGTAAAAGGCAACAGTAGACTTCAATATATAGATGTATTAAAGGGAATAGCGATTATTTTAGTGCTTATAGGGCACAGAAGTGTTAACGAATATGTAACTGTTTTTATTTATATGTTTCATATGCCGCTTTTCTTTTTCATCAGCGGATATTTGGATCGTATGAATGAAATAGAGATGAAGACGGTATTAAAGAAGAAGGCAAAGCGTCTATTATATCCCTATGTAACTTTTGGTATATTGATTATTCTTTATAACACATGCTTTGAATGGATGCGGGGCATCAGAGGAGTAGAAAAATTAGGAAAAAGACTGATAGCATTGCTGTATGGCAATTATATATGGGAAAATAATAGCGATTATATTGGAACACTATGGTTTTTAGTGGCACTTTTTTGTGTGTCCGTTCTGAGCAATGCAGCCATAATGATTGCAAAAGAAAACAGAAAGAGATTATTGGTTGCAGAAATCATCCTGCTTATATGTGGTGCCATCAGTACATTCCTTGTTGGGCACAGCAAGATCAGGTTACCATGGTGTTTGGATGTTGCTTTTGTAGGTGCTGTTTTTTATATAGAAGGTTATGTATGGAGGAAAAAAGAGCAATTACAGCAACGAGCTTCGGTGGAGAAGGGGCTGGCTCTATTTGGTGTTGGCACAATATTGGGAATTACAAATTATTTATTTATGAAGAAGCAGGGATTTGCCATGCTTAGAGTGGATATGTTAAATATGAATTATGGCTTGTACCTTGTGTTTATTATCAGTGCGCTTTTCATGTCTGTTGGTATTTTTATTATGATAGAGTGTGTGACAGAAAAATTTGCATGTGAATTCTTGGCAAGGACAGGAAAATTAAGTCTGTTGTTAATGATTGTACATATTTATGTATATCAAATTTTAAACATGGTTTTAAATCATTTCCATATAAACTATTGGATACTATTCATGGTAATAAGCTTTGGCATATCATATGCCTTAGCATATTTTATAGACATATATTTACCGTTTTTGGTAACAACAAAAAAGAAGGAGAGATAGAAAATGAAAGTTGTATCATTTATTCCAATTAAATTAAATAACCAGAGATTGCCAGGAAAGAATACGATGGAACTGGCAGGCAGACCAACGTGCGATTATATTTTTGAAACCATCAGTCAGGTAGATACGATTGATGAAAAATATGTATATTGCAGCGATGAAGCCATCAAGCCTTATATAGCACCTTATGAAGATAAGGGGCTACGTTTCCTGAAAAGAGATCCTTATCTGGATGGCTTTCAAGTTAAAGGACTTGAAATTATCGATCGTTTTGTAAAAGATGTAGATGCAGATATCTATGTGCTGACTCATGTAACGCAGCCATTTACAAAACCGGAATCAATCAAAAATGCACTGGATAAGGTAATATCTGGAGAATATGACTCAGCCTTTTCAGCAGTGGTGTTACAGGATTATATGTGGATGAACGGCAAACCGTTTAATTATGATATGAAAAATATCGTAAGGACACAGGATCTGGAACCAATCTATATGGAGACCGGTGCTTTCTTTATATTCAGAAAAGAAGTATTTACTGAGCTGGGACAAAGAATCGGTAATAAGCCGTATATTTATGAAATTGATCAATTTGAAGCTGTAGATATAGATACTGCGGAAGATTTTGAATTTGCAAAAGCAGTTGCTATGTATAAAAAGGCGCAGAAGTAGAATGCTTAAGGAGGTAATTAGGTGAAGAATGTACGTGTTTTGGATTGTACGTTGAGAGATGGTGGCAGAATTATAAATTGTGCTTTTCCGGATCAGGAGATCAGACAACTGTCTCATCGGTTGGCAAATGCGAAAATAGATATTGTAGAGATTGGTTTCCTGAGAGATTATCATGATGTGACATATACCGGAGACAGCACATTCTTTACAGATGTAGATCAAATGATCCCATTTATCGATAAGGATAAGAAAAATACAATGTATGTTGCTTTTATTGATTATGGAATGTTTGATTTCTCATCATTGAAAGCATATGATGGACGATCTATAGACGGTATTCGTTTCGGATTTACAAAGAAAAATTATGCTGAGCACAAAGACGATATCTTAATGTGCATGAGTATTATCAAAGAGAAAGGTTATAAGCTGTTTATTCAAGGCGTTAACTCTTTGAATTATTCTGATCTGGAGATTCTGGAACTTGTGAGCATGGTGAATGATGTGCATCCATATAGCTTTGGTATTGTAGATACGTATGGTGCAATGTATATGGATGATGTTGACCGGATTTACGGCCTGATCGATAATAATATGAAAAAGGATATTTGCATTAACTTCCATTCTCATAATAATTATCAGTTATCGTTTGCATTTGCACAGGAAGTCATAAAGCTTAGCAGAGGATCCAGACAGATTATTATTGATGGTACGTTAAATGGCATGGGAAAGGTAGCAGGCAATTTAAATACTGAATTACTGGTAGACTATCTTGTGAGAAAATTGCAATATGATTATGAAGTAGATGACCTGTTTGATATGATAGATGATTTTATTTATCAATATTCGCTAAAGCATAAGTGGGGATTCTCGACAGCCGCACTTATGGCAGGAATATATAAGTCTCATCCAAATAATATCATCTATCTGACACAGAAATTCCGCTTGGATACAAAGGACATTGGAAAAATTCTTTCCATGATCGATCCGGATAAAAGACAGCGTTATGACTACGATAATATTCAAAAGTTATATATTGAATATATTGCTGACAAGACTGATGATTATGAAACAATACAATATCTTAGAAAATTAATAGGTGACAGAGAAGTTCTTGTACTTGTTCCGGGTAATTCCTTAAATGAATATGCGAAAGAGATTTCTGATTATATAACAGAGCATGATCCTTTTGTTATAAGTGTTAATTTTGTAGACAAGAACAAGGATTCCTATGCGTTCTTCGGAAATCAGAAGAGATATGCCATGCTGAAGGAACAGAGACAGGGAAGAAAGGTTATTGTAAGTTCCAATGTGCACAGCGATGGGGAAGATATTGTTGTCAATTATCACAGCCTGATCAACCGTGGGTATAAATATTTTGAAAATTCTACAATTATGCTATTGAACCTGTTAAAGAGAATAGAAGTGAACAGTATTGCTATTGCCGGATTTGATGGATTTGATACAGAGAAAAAGAACAACTATATTGACGGATCTTATCAGAATGACAGACATATCGATGAATTTGTGCAGTTAAACGAGGAAATCGGTGATATGCTTACTGGGATTTCTGAAACACTGGAAGGAAAATGTGAAATCCATATGATAACTCCAAGTATGTTTGAGAAGAATATAGCGAGAAATAATTAACTTAAAACAGAAATATATTCAGGCAGCTTGATTCAGATCAAGATGCCTGAATTTTTAAAAGGAAAACAGGAAGGAGTATAAGTATGCATACCAAAATAAAGTTTTTTATTATGGATGTTGATGGAACATTAACTGACGGAAAGATATATATGGGGAATGACGGGGAATTGTGTAAAGCCTTTTGTATTAAAGATGGCTGTGGCATTCATGATATTTTGATCCCGGCAGGTATCAGACCGATCATTATTACAGGAAGGAAATCTAAAATTCTGGAAAACAGATGTAAAGAGATTGGTATTAAGGAACTGTATCAGGGGGTAGCAAATAAAATAGAAAAGCTGGACGAAATATTAGACGGAGAAGGATATGAGACAGTTGCCTATATAGGGGACGATCTGAATGATCTGTCATGTATGAAACCGATACATAATGCAGGAGGACTGGTGGGCTGCCCGGCAGATGCTGCTAAAGAGGTAACGGCAATAGCAGACTTTGTGAGCCATAAGAATGGTGGAGATGGTGCTGTAAGAGAATTTATAGAGTGGATTGTTTCGAGATGAATACGAAAAAAGAGGTATATTTGGAAATATTAAGGATTATTGCGATATGTTTTGTAATCTTTAATCATACAGGATTAAATGGATACTGGTTATTTACACAGAGAACACCTGGTACACTGCCTTTTTATATATACTTATTTCTGTCATTGTTTTGTAAATTTGCAGTTCCTTTGTTTATGGCAATTTCAGGAGCGGTTCTGTTGGGGAGAAAAGATGAGCCGGTTAAGAAAAATGCACAGCGTATTTTCAGAATAGTAATAGTACTGGTTGTTTATTCATTTATATATTACTTACAATCAGTTTATTTGGGAGAATGTGCATTTTCATGGAAAGATTACATGGTAAAACTGATAGCTGGTAATATAAGTGCGCATTTATGGTATTTATATCTTTATCTGGCGTTTTTGATTTCATTACCAATTTTACGTAGACTGGCACAGGATTTAGATGATAAATTGTTTGCATACATGATAATACTGGCAGTTGTATTTAATGGTGTTATTCCCTGTTTCGAGTATACCTTGGGAATTACTTTAAATGTGAATGTGAAGGCAACATGGATTGGAACCAATATTGTGTTGTGTCCTTGCGTTGGTTATTATTTACATACCATGTGGGATCATGCCAGGATTAAAAAGGTAATGCCGATAATCTGGATTATAAATTTGCTTGCATTAATAGCTGAAGAGATATTAACGATTCGTTGGGGCATACAGACGAATGAATGGAAGGGCGAAATATTCCATAATAGATTTGCCATTGTTAATGCAATAGCAATCTGGATGACAGTGAGATATTGCTCAGAAAAAGTAAACTGGGGACAGAGAGTACAGTCAGTTGTGCTTTCCGTTGGCAAGAGTACATTTGGTATATATTTAATACACGTCTTATTGATGCGAACCAGTGCCTATACGAAAGCGCTTACATATATGAAAAGCATCGAAATGAATGCAATGGTGGCTGTTATATTCATGTGTTTTTTTGTATTGTGCATTTCATACTTTATAACAATGGTTATGAGTAAGTTATGGGGAATGAAAAAGCTGGTTTGATGATAGAACTCTGATAAAGAGAAGGAGAGTACAAATAATGAAAACAGTGATTATGGCGGGCGGAAAAGGGACAAGAATCCAGTCAATTGCATCAGATATACCAAAGCCGATGATTCCAATTGACGGAGTTCCTGTACTTGAGAGAGAATTATGCTCTTTAAAAGAACAGGGATTTACGGATATTATCATTACGGTTAGTTATTTGGGAGATGTGATCAAAAACTACTTTGGAAATGGCGACAAATGGGGTGTCAACATTGAATACTATACGGAGGAGACTCCATTGGGCAATGCCGGTGCATTGTTTAAGTTAAGGGATTGTTTAACAGATGATTTTCTGCTTTTAAATGCGGATGCGATATTTGATGTCGATTTTAACAGAATGGTTTCATTCCATAAAGAAAAAAATGCACTTGTTACATTGTTTACACATCCGAATTCACATCCTTATGACAGCGGACTGATTATTGCTGATCAAAATCTGGCAGTGCAGGCATGGCTGACAAAAGAAGATAAACGTCCGGCGTATTACAAAAACAGAGTAAATGCAGGGCTGCATGTAATCAGTCCTCAGATACTGGATATGGTGTCTGTTGATGCAGAACGGATTGGAATAGAGAACCCGGATACCGGAAAAATCTGTAAAGTTGATCTGGACAGAATGCTTTTAAAACCGTTGGCTGGCAGTGGCAGGATGTTTTGTTATGACTCGCCTGAATACGTGAAAGATATGGGAACCCCTGAGCGTTTTTATGCAGTGGAAAAGGACTATATGGCAGGACGGGTGACTGCTAAGAATTTGAAAAATAAGCAGAAGGCAATCTTTTTGGATCGAGACGGGACAATAAACAAATATGTCGGTTTTCTGCGAGATATTGAACAGTTTGAGCTGCTGGACGGTGTCACAGATGCAATTAAAAAAATAAATGAATCAGGGTATCTGTGTATTGTTGTAACCAACCAGCCGGTAATAGCAAGAGGAGAGGTTACTTACGAGCAACTGGATGAAATTCATAATAAAATGGAGACACTGCTCGGTCTGGAAGGAGCATATCTGGATGGTATTTATATCTGCCCGCATCATCCGCATAAAGGGTATGAGGGAGAAATTCCGGAACTGAAAATTGATTGTGACTGCAGAAAGCCCAAACCGGGCATGCTTTTACGCGCTGCGAAGGACTTCAATATTGATCTGCAGAAATCTTATATGGTCGGTGACAGTGAAAGCGATATTCTGGCAGGCAAGGCGGCCGGCTGTAAAACTGTTCTGATTGGAGAGGATGATTATGGACAGGATTATACGACAAACAGCTTACTGGCGTTCGTAAAGCAGGAAATTGACAATAATCCAGAATCGAAAAAGTAAGAGGCATTAATGAGAAAGCGAAGGGGAGAAATATGAAAAATCTGGAGAATGAAAAGAAGGTAATATTTTTCATAACAATAGTGTGGGCAATTATTTCATTAGCAGGAGGAATTATATTTTTAAAAAAATTCTATTCAGTTGGAATGATGAATCAATGGTGCTCAGTTGTAGATAAATGGGAACAAATTGCCTGGGCTGTTATTGCATATTTATTGGCAGTAATAGCAATTTATAATATTGTCAGATTTGCAGTTAAGGCTGTTTTATATAATGACAGGGAAAGGAAGATAATATTATATGCACTGCCAGCACTGATTTTGCTCTTAGGAGCATTTTTGTCAGATATTGCACCGGTACATATGGAGTCTTATTATTGGGGTGATGAAAGAAATATATGGGATGCAGCAGTCAGATTGTATCCGTACTTTTTTGTATATACATCGGAGTTATATTTGATATGCTTTTTTATTCTCCCGGTTATAATAGCTCCAAGCATTGTAAAAATATTTTTTTGTGCAGGGATAATTGGATATGTAATATATAGAGTAAAAAGGTATTATGCTTCTTCGCTTGCTTTTTCTCTATATTTACTCTGTTTGCTTAGTACTTTTGGAGAACTCGGTATTAGAGTGCATCGGATGCACTGGTATGCTTATGTTTATTTGTTCTTTGCGGTGAAGATTTATTTTGACAGTAAAGAAAAGCAAAAATTATTTTCTTTGGAGACAGTATGCATAATGTCATTCGTGATTTCTTTACTTACTGTGTGGAGAAGAGAGGGGATTTATTTGGTATTAGTTGGTGCTATATTATTGCTGCTGACATATGCAGGAACCAAAACAACAAATAAAAGGATTATTTTAATTATATTCTTTTTGATGGAAATAATGGCATATGTTCCGGCAACTACCGCAGGAGTTGAAGAAAAGGGAACAACATACAGAGCGTATCTGGTTCATATGTTGGGGGAAAGAAGTCTTGATAGAAACAAAATAGAAAAAGAGTTGAAAATTGCTGATAAATATATGGATCTTTCAAGAATAGACAGGTATAATGCAGATTTGGGGATTGATGGTTTTTCTGATTGTATGTATGACTGGTCGTCATGGGGAGACGGTAGTTATTATGCGATAAGAAGCAATCCAACAATATCCGAGGATAAATTTTCAGAGGCAGTAGTTCGAATCATAATAAAAGAACCGGTTGTATTTTTGAAATCGAGATTGCGTGCCTTTGCAGCAGCAGCCAGAGGGACGGGATCCAAGAATTTATTTATTCCTTTAATGGCCGTGATTATATTGACAGTCTACGCAATAATAAAAAGAGATTGGATTTTGGCGATACTTTGTATGGGCGTATTAGTGCAGACAGTGATAACAACATTGGCAATGCCGGCATCCTATTTTAAGTATTTTTATGAGATGTACCTGTTTGCATATTATTTTATGGTTATTGTTCTAACGGGAGAATGTTTAAATAAATATAGGGGAAGTTTGGTATGAGGAAATCTCTCTCCATGTTTAGAATAACTGAGATAATTGAGAAATGTATCTAGATCGTATCTATAAGTGCGCATATTATTCGTGTAAAAGGTATGAAAAATACTAAAAATGCGTGAACGGAAGAAATTGGTAAAAACAATACAAAATTATATTTAGTATATAGCATAAGATGGAAAATTAGAGAAATAATAAGAAGGAATGTCAGAAGATGAAAAGAAAAACAAATCATGGTTCTACTCAAATAATATTATTTTTATCAATTCTTCATTTTATGGCATCATTATTTTGGAGTAGAAGTTTCTTTAAGTCAATTCGTCAAAATTGTGGTGTTGAAAATGTAGCGTATAAATGGTTGTCTACAGGAAGAACTCTGGCAGAAGATCAGATTGCACGAACAATGTGCCGGATATATTCTTTTATACTTGCGTTTATTCTTATTATTATCATGTGGACATTTGTGATTGGGGTATTTGATGCATGGAAGAATAGGAAAATTGAACGCCGATATATTATTATCTATCTTCTTCTGATCGTATTAGGGGTTGGACTGATTATTGGAATTTATCCTAGAACAATTGTTGAGGCAACGGATACTACATGGAATTATACATATGCAAAAGAATGGCTGCCGATATATTGGCATGGATATTTGACCAATGTCATACATTGTGCCTGCATGATTATTTTTCCACATCCTATTGCAATGTCAATAATACCGTATTTCTGGGGAATAACAGAAATGTACTATTTTACATATATGGTGTTTGTCCGGATTAAATCTAAAACCGAGGTCAAAAACGAGTTATACAATATCTGGATATGGATTGTATTTTTGCTTCTGGCACCAGAATCCTTATTGATTCTTACATATGCGGGAAGGAATTATATGTATGCCCTGGTTAGTGTTGGATATATAGGTTGCCTTTTAAAGGATTATCTTTTAAATCATAATTTAACATGGCCTAAATTTATATTGCTTGCTGCATTAGTCGTTATTTTAGGAACTTGGCGTAGTGAGGGAGTTATTTATCTGGTCTTTTTCCCTATATTATTATATATGGTATATTGGTATAAAAAGAAAAGTTTTCACGAAGTAAAAAGACTTGTACTTATGAAGGGAATAATGCTTTTAGCTGGATTATATTTTATTATGGTCATGCCAGGTAAATATGGTGTTGAAAAGTATCAGGGGGATGACTATGCGATTGTAAACACACCTGCACCATTGGCAGCAGTATATCATGATAAAAATGCCGATGTATCTTACGTGGGCGCAGTGAATGATTGGAAAACTATATTCTCTGTTATACCTGAAGAATATATTTCAAAGTATGGAAAATTGTCAGAATTTTATTATGAATTTGATCAATTGAATTCCCCCCGACAAGCCCATGCCGGAGTAGCAGGAAAGAAATATATTGTGGCAGCGTATAGAATTCTTCTTCATAATACTGATATATATTTAAAAAATCAATTATATTTTTATACAGAGAGTATAGGGCTTGGAAATACTTTACATTATCAAGAACCCAAAATAGAGGATTGGACGAAGAATGCATCAGCAGAAGCATTAGCATGGTTTGACTGGATTTGGTCATATTTTAGCATTGGTAAAGAGAATCTGTCCGTAAACTATAATATAACTATAATAAATAAGAAAATAGATACGATGATAAATTCGGTATTAAATAAAGTTATAGATAAAGTGTATTCCATTGGCTGGGCTATGTCTGGATATGTAAAGGGAATAACAGTACTCGCTATGGTTGTAATATGTATATGGTGCTTATTAAAAAAAGAATGGGTATGGGTTTTGATTGGAGGCATGATATTAGCTGTTTTGGCAGTTATTATCCTGACGGCACCAGCAATGCGTGAGAATTACTATTATTCGCCATATTATAATCAATATTGGTATATATTATTTTATCTGTGCTATATGAAGAAAAGACGCGGACTTGATAAAGCCTGTTAAATAGGAGATATCTCCAGTTATTTATGGTTACTTTGACCTCGGACAAAAAGAACCAGAGATATTCTTCAGAGTATACTGAATTTTCTGCTCCAGCTGCCTGCGCAGTTCGGCGATAAGCGCATCCTTTTTGGAAAGCTCTGCGTTTTTTGAGAAACGCTCATGATAGAGTGCATACATAGAAATTAACTTTTGAATATTCTACACACAAAAGAAATAACAATAAACAAATTGGTGAAGTACGTAGAAGAAGGAATTAAAATATGAAGAATAAAGATATAGAGAAGGCTATAGTATTATTAAAGAATTTTATAGAATATGAAGAAATTAAAAAAATTTTTAACTCTCTTTTTTGTACAAATACAAATGAAAAGGTTTATTCCCCGTTAACTCACAAATATACAAATAAAAAAGATAATAAAGAATTGGAAGCAAAGACGGCAGCGATTGCTTCATTGGGTACACTAACATATTATTATATAAAAGCTGTATATTTCTCATTATTAGTTGGGAAAGCTCATTACTATGGATTTAAATGGTCTGATGTATATGTGAATGCAGATTTTGTATATGAAATTGCACTTTGTTCTTTTATAGTCTTGATATTGGGGTTTATCACGATAATTTTTTTGGCAATATGGTTTTCTAAATGCTCTATATTTTTTAAATTGGTAAAAACTGCACTTTTATGTATAAGTGAAAAAGGTGTAGTTCTTTTACTTGTAATATTGGACTTACATGGTCTAAAAATCAGTAGTGTAATTAATGAAGTAAAAACCTATGGGGTGAAAGAATGGATTGTATTAGTAGCAGTGCTGGGCGTTCTGGCGCTGGAATTGAATTATTACGGAATTGTAATAGCAATTATGAATCGCAATAATAAAAAAAAGAATAGTGAGGTCAAATCATGTAAAAAAGGTAATCCATCTAATAAGAATGGTAAGTCTAGAATATTAATTTTGGTCGGCATAGGTATTGTTTTCTTGTTTTTAAGTGCGATATGGGGAGGCTTAAATGAACTTACAACTACAACTTATAAAACAATTGAGGAAATTGTGGATGGACAGAAGGTCTCAGAAAAATATGTTATAATACTTGAAAATCAAGATTATTATATATGTAATAAAATAACTAAGGAAGGGGCTATTGATACTAATTTGCAGGTTTACTTTAAGAGGGATAATATGAAAGTGAAAAAAATTTTTAATCAGCATATGGATAAAATAAGTGCCCAATAATTAGGTGGTGGGAAGCAAGGTGTACTTTGTTGACAGAGTTAATAGAGAAGTCCTTCATCAGTTGGTCAAACTGATCTGGAGTGAGTTTGCTGGCTTCTGTAGAGTTGGGTGTAGGAGAAATGACCGACTTTTCCATGTTTGATAAAGAGAAGAAACTCAATGATAGCAGCAAGGGCACCTCATCCATGCCATAACGCATATTCGTGTAATCACAGATTACATAGACAGCGGAGAAGGATCAAGAGAGATACTGACACCACAAAGTGTGATAGAGATCGTGCTGTTAATACACGATTCGGGCGATCCGCGCGATGAAACTGGAGTCTGTGGGGGAATAGGGTCGATGTCTGTCCGCTATCAGTTTGCTCTTTATAAAGGATCGCCTATTGATCGAGTTTGGCCTGTTGTAACTTTTTAGTAGTGTTCATGAGAACCTGCTGAGATAAGACACATAGGAAGTGTGAATAATGGGGAAAAAATTATTTCATGAATGTGTTATGATGGTAAGGTACTCAAGATAGAGTGCGTACATATTCAGGATTTGAATGAGAAAATAGTGCCAAAGAATTGCATATGTGATATGGTAATAAGAGTAATTGAGAACATAACCAGAAACTAATAATACGATAGGGTTATGGTCACTAGGTTTTCAGAGAGGTATAATTGTGAAAAAAATTCAGGAATTACAACAGATTAAAGGTGATGCATACGATTATTATATTTCAGGAAATGAAGAGACTGATCTATTTGAAAAAATATTCTTGGTAGATGAAATTATAGATGAAATTTGCAGACCAGATAAGTATTTTTTAATAGGAGAAAAAGGATCGGGTAAGACTGCATATTCGGTTTATATGTCAAAATCTGATAAAGTAGATAGTTTTTGTACAATTTCTCTTGTGGAGAATACATTGTATCAAAGATTTCTTAACATGAAGAAACAGAAAACGATGGAACTGTCAAGTTATAAAGATGTATGGGTAAATTTGATCTATTTGATTTTGGCAGAAAATATTCGGAAACAATATGGAGATACTCTTTTTAGCAGCTTGAAATATAAACAGTTGTCTAAAGCAATCGATGCATTTTATAGTGATGCTTTTAAACCGGAATTTATAAATGCATTTGAATTTGTTGATAATGCAACAGCTTCCATTAACTCAATGTTGAAGCAGGGGGTATTTTCATCAGGCGGAAAAGTTACAAATGAAAGTTCTCAGAAATATGTCGAGCAAAGCTACCAGATCAGCCTTTTAAAAATCAGAGATGGATTTGAAAAGGCGTTCGCTGAAATCAAATTGAAGAAGCCGACAATCTTATTTGTAGATGGAATAGATGCCAGACCAAGAGATATTGATAATGAACAGTATTTTGAATGCCTTGTTGGCCTTGTAAATGCTATTTTAGAAGTAAATCAGACTTCTTTTAAAGAAAAAAATATAAAAGTAATGCTTCTGATTCGACCTGATATAATGTATAAAATGCCGATTCACAATATGAATCAGAAATTACGAAATAATTCTGTTTTACTGAATTGGGTAACCTCATATCGTAAGTATGTTGAGTCGAAATTGTTTAAAATAGCCGATGATTATTTTATGAAGCAGCAAGAACAGGTATATGAACTGGGTAAGTGCTGGAATTCATATTTCCCATACAAAGTAGAATGTTCTGCTCCCTGGAAAAAACCAGACAATCCGTTTGTTGAATTTTTAAGATATTCATTATATAAGCCAAGAGATATTTTGACAATGCTGAATGAAATGGTAGAAGCAACAAGTGGCGATAAGTTCAGACATGCTGATTTTGAGAATATGTTGGCAAACTATGCAACATATTTAAAGGGAGAATTGAAAGACTATATGTTGATCTACATGGAAGATTCGGATTATAGTAACTTTATATTGTTCTTTGATTATTTCCAGGGGCACAGAAGTTTTGATTATAAGTATTTTGAAGCAAAACATTTAGAATATGTAAAATATTTAAAAGAATTAGGCCGTAAGATACCGCCGTTTATGGAAACAGCAAGTGATGCATTGCAGCTTTTATATGATACTAACATCATTTGTTATAAGACATATGAGAATGGACCTGCTGGTAAGAGAAAACCTAGAATGTACTGGTCTTATAAGGAAAGAAGTTATGCCAATATGCAGCCAGAGGTCAGGAAAGGTGGAGCATATTCGTTTCATCTGGCCTACGCAAGAGCTTTTCGGCTGCTTTAAAGGTACGTATTCAAACATGGGAAGAGACCGTTTCAAGTTTTGTGTAAACGTTAAAAACTGATATAAGATTTGTGAATAGACAATATATTTATATTGTGTTGAATCTTTCGATGTATTTATAAATCCGAATAATAATACGTAGCTTCTTGCAAAAAACGAGGTTTTGAACGGCTATATGATCTTTGTGAATTGTGTGTGGGAGAATTTAGAAAAACAGAAATGAGGTGACCAAGAGTATGGTACTTGATTATACATGGGAGCGTCGTGAGGAACAGATCCGCGCAGTATGTAGAGAATCTGATGAAAAACTGAATTAGTCCATAAAAATAAATAGGCGGGATGTAAATAAAAAATAATGACATTGAGAATGCTTTGGAAGCATGTTATACTACTTCCAAAGCATATTTTCTTTTATCAGGTCTATCGGGCAAAGAGGCAACAACTGATTTGCGCATTCTTGCTCAATATCTAACGCATATCTTATTTCAGAAAATCCATGCTTTATTTCACAACTATTTAATAAAGCGGGAGTTTCGAAATGTGCGGGTATATTCAAGGCAGAGACTCTGGAAGAACTTGAGCAGTTAGCAAGAGGCGAGGAGGTATTTGAGAATATGGTAGTGACAATGAAAAAACTGAGTGAAGATGAAAAAATCCGTATGCAGTGCAAAGAGCAAATGATGCAGTTAAAAGAGCTGCTGAGTTGGAAGCCGAGGTAAAAAGACTGCAGGAGCTATTGCAATAACTGATGAACCGAACAAGAATCAAGCAAACATTTGCAGATTATACAAATAAATATAATGCATCTGATCCGAAGATCAGGCTGAAGATCGACCACACGTATCGTGTGGCGGCGCTTGCGGAGCGCATTGCCCGAACAGTTACGGATATACCCATTGACAGGGATCTTGCGTGGACAATGGGGATGCTTCATGACGTAGGCCGTTTTGAACAGGTGAAAAGATATGGCACTTTTGTGGATAGTGAGTCGATAGATCATGCAGAGCTGGGGATAACGATCCTGTTTGAGGAGGGGCTTCTTACACAATTCGGAGATTTTACACCGGAGGAACAGGAACTTCTCAAAGTCAGCATTGAAAATCATAACAAATACAGAATTCCAGAAGGTATGTCTGCGGAGAAAACTGCATATTGCAATATATTGCGTGATGCAGATAAGATCGATATTTTCCGGGTAAATTGTGATACACCGCTTGAAGATATTTATAATGTATCGACTGCGGAACTGAAACAGGCAGCAGTATCGGATTGGGTGAAAAAATGCTTTATGGAGAAGCACACGGTGCTTCGCAGCCTGAAGCATACGCCGGTTGACAATCTGGTAGGACATGTTTGTCTGGTATTTGAACTGGTTTACCCGATCAGTATACAGATTGCAAAGGAACAGGGATATGTGGACAAGCTGATGCGGTTTGCGTCGGACAATCCGGATACGAATGCATGGCTTTCTCATATGCGGAAGCATTTGTGGAGCAGTTGATTGGAAAACTGGTGTGTTTCGCGTGGAGCATGGAAATAGTTGTCCGTTTGCCCTATCCGTGTTAAACTAATTGTATTTATACAAGGGAACAGGAAAAATGATGAACATTGTATTATTATCAGGCGGATCAGGGAAGCGCCTGTGGCCGCTTTCCAATGATGTGAGAAGCAAACAGTTTATAAAAATATTTAAGAAAAAGGACGGCTCTTATGAGTCTATGGTGCAGCGTGTTTATCGGCAGATCAAGACGGTAGATGCGGATGCAACCGTCACGATCGCAACCTCCAAGACACAGGTTTCAGCAATTCATAATCAGCTTGGGGATGGCGTGGGGATTTCCATAGAGCCATGCAGAAGAGATACTTTTCCGGCGATTGCGTTAGCGACAGCTTATCTTGTCGATGAAATGAAAGTCAGCCCGGAGGAATCGGTGGTAGTCTGCCCGGTTGATCCCTATGTGGAGGATGACTATTTTGCTGCATTGAAAGATCTGTCTGAGCAGGCAGACAAGGGTGAGGCAAATCTGGTACTGATGGGAATTGAACCGACTTATCCGAGTGAAAAATATGGATATATCATTCCGAAGACGGCAGATCATACATCTATGGTTGAGACCTTTAAGGAAAAGCCGACTGCAGATGTGGCAGAGGAATATATAAAGCGCGGTGCTCTCTGGAACGGTGGTGTTTTTGCGTACAAGCTGAAATATGTGCTTGAGAAGGCGCATGAACTGATTGAATTTACAGATTATCAGGATTTATTTGATAAATATGAGACGTTGACAAAAATTTCTTTTGATTATGCGGTTGTAGAGAAAGAGGATAAGATCCAGGTGCAGCGTTTTGCCGGACAGTGGAAGGATCTCGGTACATGGAATACACTGACAGAGGCGATGGAAGAATCTGTTGTCGGAAAAGGTGTCTTGAATGAGACCTGTTCAGATGTGCACATCGTCAATGAGATGGATGTGCCTGTGCTTGCGATGGGACTGCATGATGTGGTTATTTCTGCTTCGCCGGATGGCATTCTGGTATCCGATAAAGAGCAGAGCAGCTATATCAAGCCTTATGTGGATAAATTTGAACAGCAGATCATGTTTGCGGAAAAATCATGGGGAAGCTTCCGGGTATTGGATGTGGAAGGAACTTCCATGACGATCAAGGTAACTCTGAATCCAGGGCATAGCATGAATTATCACAGCCACAAAAACCGGGATGAAGTCTGGGTGGTTATTTCCGGAAACGGCAGAACGGTCGTAGACGGATTTGAGCAGGCGGTAAAAGCGGGCGATGTGATCACAATGTCTGCAGGCTGTCGTCATACGGTGTTTGCGGATACAGAGCTGCGTCTCGTGGAGATCCAGCTTGGCAAGGATATCAATGTGCATGATAAACAGAAATTTGAGCTGGAAATCTGATCACGTCCCCCACATCCTCCGGTATTCACTGATACTGCAGCCCTCCACCTTTTTAAAGACGCGGCTGAAGTAGTACAGCTCGTGAAAACCGACTTCAGCACCGATCTCTTCGGCGGATTTGCCGGAGAAGCGCAGTTCACGCTTGGCATGGGTGATGCGGACGTTTAAAAGGTAATTATTGATGGTAACACCAAATTGTTCCTTGAAGATTCTGGTAAGATAATATTTGTTGATGAAGTATCGTTCGGCGAGATCGTCGAGCGATATTTTTTGCGCATAATTCTGGTCAAGATACTCCCGGACATGCCACAGGCTGGTACGTTTGGTATGTGCAGGCATACTGTCCGGATGCCAGCTATCCTCCATCAACAGGGTTAACAGGGCAGAAAGCCCTTCGTTGATCTGCATATCCCGGACATAAGAATTGCCGGATACTATGCTGTAAAGATGGTTAAAACAGTCCTCATAAAGAGAAAATGCATTTGCATGAAAGGCGGGCAGACCGCCGCGTTCCTTATACTTCTGGTAGATACCATCGATCGAGGGACCGTTAAAATGCACCCAGGAAAGACTCCAGAGATCATCCTTTGTTTCGTGAAAATAGGCGGATCTGCAGTCGATAAAGACACAATCGCCTACACCGAGCGGATAAGTATTATGTGCATAATGCAGCTCGCCGGAGCCGGATCGTACCATAAAAAAGAGATAGGAATCCAGATCTTCGCGTTTGCTGACATGCGGTTTTTGTGCCTGCAAGGTGCCAATTTCCTGTATGTGTAAAAGGGAAGTTTTGGCAAACTCTGAGGGAGTATAAATGATCCGGGTCGTATTGACGAGATCACCGTGAAATAATGCCTGATGCTTCATGAAAAAACTCCGTTTCTGTAAGATCTTTTCTATATAGTATAGAAATTCAAAATAAAAGTCAATATAATGCAACTGAATGTCAATACAATGAATGGATAAGGCAGAAACATGGGTATATTATAATAAACAGAAAATAGCAATATCGTCATATAGAATAGAAAAAGGAGAAGGAACTATGGCAAAAAAAGCACTTATCACAGGTGTGACCGGACAGGACGGCTCTTATTTAGCAGAGTTTTTATTGGAAAAGGGTTATGAGGTATACGGTATGATCCGTAGATCTTCCGTGGATTTCAGGGAACGTATTGCCCATCTGGAAGGAACACCGCATTTTCATTTGAAATTTGGAGATCTTGGAGATTCCATCAGCCTTGTAAAGCTGATCGGAGAGATCAGACCGGATGAAATCTACAATCTGGCAGCACAGTCCCATGTGCAGGTCAGCTTCGATGTTCCGGAATATACAGCCGATGTGGTAGCAACAGGTGTCCTCAGAGTACTTGAAGCAGTCCGTGTCTGCGGTCTCGAAAAGACCTGCCGTATTTATCAGGCTTCCACTTCAGAGCTTTACGGAAAAGTAGAAGAGGTTCCCCAGAAAGAGACAACACCGTTCCATCCGTATTCTCCATATGCAGTTGCAAAGCAGTATGGCTACTGGATCGTAAAAGAGTACAGAGAAGCCTATGATATGTTCTGCTGCTCCGGTATTTTATTTAACCATGAAAGCGAACGCCGTGGTGAAACTTTTGTAACAAGAAAGATCACATTGGCTGCGGCGAGAATTGCACAGGGTAAACAGGATAAGTTGTATTTAGGTAACCTTGACAGTCTGCGTGACTGGGGATATGCAAAGGATTATGTGGAATGTATGTGGCTGATCCTGCAGCATGATAAGCCGGAAGATTTCGTGATCGCAACAGGTGTACAGCATTCTGTCAGAGAGTTCGCAACACTTGCTTTCCATCATGCAGGTATTGAAGTGGAATGGCAGGGAAGCGGAATGGACGAAAAGGGTATTAATAAAGCCAATGGCAAAGTGATCGTTGAAGTCAGCCCTGATTTCTACCGCCCGACTGATGTAGTAAATCTCTGGGGAGATCCGACCAAGGCGAAGACAGAGCTTGGCTGGAATCCGACCAAGACAAGCTTTGAAGAGCTTGTAGCGCTTATGACAAAACATGATATGGAAAAGGTTGCTGTGGAAAGAGCAGAAGAGCACATCAAGACAAATCTGGAAGAATATCTGGAGAAGGGCGTTGTGAAGTAAGACGGTGCTTACTGCCGGCTGCAGAAGCTGCCGTGATATGACAGGCAGGCTCAGATTTTGAATAAGACGATAAATGATAGAGAAAGAAGTGTACCAAAATGATGGAAAAAGACGCAAAAATATATGTTGCAGGCCACAGAGGGATGGTTGGCTCTGCGATCGTAAGAGAACTGGAAAGACAGGGCTATCACAATATTGTAACAAGAACCCATAAGGAACTGGATCTGACAAGACAGGATGCTGTAGAGGAATTTTTTGCGCAGGAAAAACCGGAATATGTGTTCCTGGCAGCAGCCAAGGTGGGCGGAATCGTGGCAAACCAGAATGCGCTGGCTGACTTTATGTATGATAATATGATCCTGGAGATGAATGCGATTCACAGTGCATGGAAGAACGGCTGTAAGAAGCTGGAATTCCTTGGATCTTCCTGCATTTATCCGCGTATGGCACCACAGCCGATGAAGGAAAGCTGCCTTTTGACTTCAGAGCTGGAGAAGACAAATGAAGCATATGCGCTTGCGAAGATCTCCGGTCTGAAATATTGTGAATTTTTAAATAAACAGTATGGAACAGATTATATTTCCGTAATGCCGACCAATCTGTACGGTCCAAATGATAACTATCACCCAACACATTCCCATGTACTGCCGGCGCTGATCCGCAGATTCCATGAGGCAAAAGAGGCAGGGCTTACGGAGGTAACCTGCTGGGGAGACGGTTCACCGCTGCGTGAGTTCTTATACGTGGATGATCTGGCTAACCTTTGTGTGTTCCTGATGAACAACTACAGCGGAGATGAGACAGTCAACGCCGGAACAGGTAAGGAACTGACGATCAAAGAACTGACAGAGCTTGTGGCAAAGGTGGTAGGATTTACGGGAGAGATCAAGTGGGATACGAGTAAGCCAAACGGAACACCGAGAAAGCTTCTGGATGTTTCAAAGGCTGAAAGCCTTGGCTGGAAATACAAGACAGAGCTGGAAGACGGTATCAGACTTGCCTATGAAGATTTCCTGCACAATCCGATGCGCGCGGAGCGGTAAACTATAATAGCTGACGTATGGCAGAATCAGAAACCAAAAAGGAAGAAATAATTTATGTTAGAACTGAAAAATATATGTTATGAAGTAGAAGATAACAAAGAGATCATCCGGGATATCAGCCTGCAGATCGAGGATCATTTTGTAGCGATTACCGGACCGAACGGTGGAGGTAAGTCAACGCTTGCAAAGATCATTGCGGGAATTGTGACACCGACAAGCGGTCAGATCCTGCTGGATGGAGAGGATATCACAGGATTGAATATCACAGAGCGTGCCAATAAGGGCATCAGCTTTGCATTCCAGCAGCCGGTGCATTTTAAAGGACTGACAGTCCGTGATCTTATTACGATTGCAGCGGGGAAAAAGCTGAGTGTCAATGAGATCTGCGATATTTTGTCGGAAGTGGGGCTTTGCGCGCGGGAATATATTGACCGCGAGATCAATAACAGTCTTTCCGGCGGGGAACTGAAGCGTATTGAGATCGCCATGATCACGGCAAGAGGAACAAAGCTTTCCATCTTTGATGAGCCGGAGGCAGGTATTGATCTCTGGAGTTTCAACAGCCTGATCCGTGTTTTCGAAAAGATGCGGGATGAGATTCATGGAACGATCCTGATCATTTCCCATCAGGAACGTATTCTGGATATTGCGGAGAAGATCATTGTGATTGCGGATGGACAATTAAAAAAGATTGGTACAAAGCAGGAAGTACTGCCTGAGCTTCTCGGAACGGCAAAGGCGTGTCAGACACTGACAGAGAAGTTGTAGGAGGTAGAACCATGGACTTAATACAGAAAAATTTACTCGAGCAGGTTGCGGGTCTGCATGAAATTCCGGAAGGCGCTTATAATATCCGTGCCAACGGACAGAAAATGGCAAGAAATACAACCGCAAATATTGATATTGTGTCCAAGACAGACAAGGATGGAATCGATATTATCATAAAGCCGGGAACAGTCAATGAAAGTGTACATATTCCGGTGCTCCTGTCGCAGAGTGGTCTGCAGGAATGTGTTTATAATGATTTTTATATTGGAGAAGGTGCAGATGTCACGATCGTGGCAGGCTGTGGGATCCACAACTGCGGCGTGGATACATCGCTGCATGCAGGAATCCATACTTTTTATCTGGAAAAGGGTGCGCATGTCCGTTATATTGAGCGTCACTACGGAGAAGGTGACGGTAATGGCGAAAATATCATGAATCCGCAGACAATCGTGCATATGCAGGAAGGTTCTTACATGGAAATGGAGACAACCCAGATCAAGGGGATCGATTCCACAGAGCGTATCACGCGTGCGGATATGGCAGAAAATGCAACACTGGAGATTCGTGAGAAGATCATGACACATGGCAGGCAGTATGCAAAAACTGACTTTGTGGTGGATATGAACGGAGACGGCTGCAGCTGCAATCTGGTATCACGTTCTGTTGCCAAAGGGCATTCCAAACAGGAATTTTTCTCTGTAATGAATGGAAATGCTGCCTGTGCGGGACACAGCGAATGTGACGGTATCATTATGGAGAATGGTGTGGTGTCTGCAAGCCCGCAGCTTACTGCCAACAATATTGAGGCAAACCTGATCCACGAAGCGGCAATCGGTAAAATTGCCGGAGAACAACTGATCAAGCTCATGACACTCGGACTGACAGAAAAAGAAGCTGAGGAGCAGATCATTAACGGATTTCTAAAATAAGAAACAGAGGGTACCTATGAACATCTATTTTGCACCACTGGAAGGCATTACAGGATTTGTTCTGCGAAATGCATATGAATCCTGCTTTCCGGGAACGATCGATCGATATTTTGCACCCTTTATCGCAGCCAGTTGTCGAAAGAAGCTGGCTGCCCGTGATTTAAGGGATGTTTTGCCTGAAAACAATACAGGGATCTGTCTGATCCCGCAGCTTCTTGCAAATAAGGGAGAGGATTTTATATCCACAGCGCAGATGCTGCAGCAGTTTGGCTATCGGGAACTGAATCTGAATTTTGGTTGCCCATCGGCAACTGTTGTCACCAAGAAACGCGGCGCAGGGCTTCTGGCAGAACCGGAGCTTTTAAAGGTGTTTCTGACGGAATGCTATGACTGGGCCGAGGGAAAAGGTATAAGGCTTTCTATTAAAACAAGGATTGGGATGGCGGAGGAAGCGGAATGGGAGAAGCTGCTTTCTCTGTATGAAGCTTTTCCTGTTTCAGAGCTGATCATTCATCCGCGCCTGCGGGAAGATTACTATCAGGGAAGAATCCGTGAAGAAGCATTTGCAAAGGCTTACAGAAAAATCTGCACGGAGCACGAACAGCCTGCGGTGCAGCTGTGTTACAATGGAGATATTGTAAGAAAAGAACAGATACAGAAGTTAGCAGATGCTTACCCAAAGATGCCCGCTGTGATGATCGGCAGAGGCTTTTTGATGCGGCCTGGGTTTACGGAAAAGCTATCGGGGCAATCCGGGAATCAGCCGGGAGAAATAACAGAATCTGAAAGCCGGAAAACGGGAAAAGCCATGGACAGTGATAAGCTGTGGATATTCCACGACCGGATCTACGAAGGCTACAGGGCTTATCTGCAGGGCGACAAGCCGGTCCTGTTTAAGATGAAGGAGCTGTGGAGCTATCTGCAGGTCGGATTTAATGAGATTGCAGGAGGAAGCAATCCCAAAACAGATAAGCTTATGAAACAGCTGCGGAAATGCAGTACATGCGCTGATTACGACAGCGTGATCCGGCAGCTGAAACTGCTCTGCAGACAGAACTTAAAATGAACCTAAAACAGGAAAGAGGTTTTGCACAAAGCAAAGCCTCTATTTTTGTGAATTTCGTCTGCGAAAAACAGCTGTCTTTCGGTTGCAAAAGCAGGGGGAATAATCGATAATAAAATAGTGTCATATTTTCAATGCGCTAGTGGCAAAAATAAATAGGGCATAGAATAAGTATTGTATAAGGAAGGGAGATTTCATGAGAAAGAAGAGTTTAAACGGAAAGCGTGTGATGGCGTTTGCACTTGCTTTTTCTCTGGTGCTGGGAGAAGCATCGGCAGTGGTGGCTGCACCGGCAGATGCCTCTGCGACTTGCGCAACGGAAACAGTTGCTGAGCAGGCACCGGAAGCAGAGACAGCAGAAGAAGCTGTGGCACCGGAAGCAGAGACAGCAGAAGAAGCTGTGGTACCGGAAAGCGTAGAAACAGAAGTACAGATTCCTGAGACGGAAGAGGCAGAGGATGCAGCACCGGAAGACGGTTCTGCGGCAGAGACAGCAGAGGAGACAAGCGTCTCAGAAAATGACACAGAGATCACTGTTTCAGAGAATGATGCGGATCTGGATGCAGATGAGGCATATGATGGAAGCATTTCAAAAGTGATCGGACTGGAGGCGTCGGGAAGAGACTATGACGGTAGCTTTAAGGATGATAATGGGAATGTCGTATATCATTATGTTGCGGTCCAGGATGCAACCACATGCGTGGAAGCACCGGGAAAAATCGACGCAAATGCCGCAACGGGACTTTACAGCTATAACGGAAAACTTTATAGGTATGCATCATATGATAAATATCTGAATGTTACAACTTTTAGATCCTATAATGAAATTGCATTGCTGGGCAATCCAAAATCAGCTTATCTGGATGCTGCTACCCGGTTATATAAAGTTAACGGAACCTATTACAGCGACCTTGGTACAGTTAACATAAACGGAAAAGAATGTGCTTATTATCATGTAAAGGCAGAAAACAATATGCCGATGACAGGCAGCTTTTCCGATGATACAGCAGGTCTTCAGGCTTTCAGGAAGCAGTATGGCCGTTATACAAAATCAGATGCTTATTATCAGAAGCAGGGGCAGAATAAATATGACGTTTCACCGGATTATTATGCAGTAGGCGGCAAATGTTATAAAAATGCAGGCTACCATTCTGTTTATGAAGGCGGAAAACGTATCAAAAAGTACTATGGATATACGGAGATTGCATTGAATGCGCAAAATGTTACATTCAGCTGGAATACCCTTCATATAAAAGCCGACCAGAAAAACAGCGCCGGACAGGAGCTTTTAGTCGGATATGAAGTGGAGGTAAACGGCGCTCTTTTAAATACCGAATACAATGCACATGAAAAATCCGGTACACCACACCGGATGAGTTCCTATACCGGATTTACTTATGACAAGTACCTGACAAACGGTCAGTCAGTCAGACTGCGTGTACGTGGTCTGTACTATCATCAGGAAAATAAGGTGATTACAGAAAATGGTGTACAGAGTGGAAATACAGTCAATGTGATCGATGCATTTGGCGAATGGTCTGAACCATATACTTATACATATACAGCACCACAGGCGGTTGGTGCGGTTCCTTCTGTGACAGCCAGATATATTCCGGTAGCAACGGAGGTAAGCGGATCAGGATATTCAACCAATAAAAATAAGATCCGTATTACGTACACAACACTGGCAAATTGTGAAGATTATCGTATTTACAGAATCGCTTCCAAAAAGGCGATCAGTCTGACAACAGCTAATTTTAGTGACGTTTATTATAAGGATAGTGCAACATTACAGAAACTGGGGCTGAGCACGTCTGATTTTGCCGTAAATTATTTCTATTCCAGTGATACGGGCGAGCTTGAATTAACAACGGATAAAAATTACAGCTATTACTATTTTGCGGTTGTACCGTCAAGCCTGACCGATTATGAAAAATATTATAATGATCAGAGTCTCGATACGATCAAAGCGGTAGCAGGTGTAACTGCTGCCCGGAATACACAGGTACTGACACCTGTAACCAATCTGCATGTGGAAAAATATTCCAATAATGACGGATCTTATGGAACAACAGGACCGAGACTGGTATGGGACGGAACAGATAAAAATGTAGTTGTATTTGCATATGAGGCAGCATCGTTCCCGGCATATTATACGACAAAGTTCCAGAAACCGAGTTCTGCAGATGGAAAAATGGAGTATCAGCTTTCGGATGCAGACCGGCTGGCATTAAATAAAGTGAAGTATACAACAGAATCCGGCTCTTATAATGCGAGCACGGCAATGAGTGATATGAATCTGGTACCGGGCAGAACTTATTATTTTGTCGCATATACCTATGATAAGAGTCTGCAGACCGGTGGTCAGACACCGATCACTTATAAGACGACAAAGAAAATAAAGGTAAACGGTGTAGAAAAGACGACACCGGTTACTTACAGTTATGATTCTTACATACCGATCAGTGCACCGTCTAATATGGTAAGCTATAAATATGCAAAGCCGGACAAGCCGACTGTTTCCACTTATGCAACAAAGAACAGTGTAAAGCTGACTGTCGGCGGATATAACACAGGTTATGAAATCTATCGCAAGAGCGGTAAGAAGTTTAAAAAGATTGCGACTATGACAGATGATGTTTATACGGACACAGGTCTGAAAAACGGCGTATCTTATACGTATAAGGTTCGTGGCTATTATTACAACCGTGATACGAAAGAGAAATATTACAGCGATTACAGAGTGGTCACAGTAAAGGCAGCAGATGCAGCCAATATTTCTGTTTCCGTTACAAAGGCATCCAAGTCTTCTGCAAAGATCAAGTGGACGAAGGTACCGAATGCCGTAAAATATGAAATTTATCGTTCCAGTTCTGAAAATACGGATCCAAAGACGATTTCCAAGAAATTCAGTGCGTCCGGCAGGAAAGATTATCTGTCAGATAACCGCTATGAGCTGATCAAAACACTTGGAAAATCCAAAACAAGTCTGACGGATAAGAAGCTGGTAGCAGGTCAGAAATACAGCTATGTTGTTATTGCTTATTATAAGGCAGGCGGTAAGACGGAATATGTATCCGGCGGCGGTTCTGCATTGATGGCACTGGATACGACTGTCAAAAATATATATGGTGAAGTAAACGGTTCCAATGCAAAGATCACATGGGACAAGGATACATTTGCTGCGAAATATGAGCTGGAATACACCATGTTCGATATCAACGGATATGCAAAGAATACAACACCGCTCAAGGCTTCTACAAAGAAAAACACTTATACTATCAAGGGACTTGGCGCAGGAGAAACAGTATCAGTTCGTATCCGTGCGGTAGGAAAAGGAAACGTATACGGAAGATGGACATCGGCTTCCAACTGGTCGTCTTCCATGAACAGTCTTGCACCGGTCAAAGGTATTAAGGCGTCTGCTGTGACAAAGAAGACCTCTGACGGCAAGACGGTCAATGGTGTCAAAATCACATGGAAAGCAGTAAAGGGAGCAAAATACTACAAAGTATATCGTTCTGTCTATGAAGGCACTTATGATAAAGATAAGAAGCTGTATTATCTGCCATCAGGTTCTTTGATCAAAAAGGATGGAAATGATGATTTCTACTTTACTACTTCTTCTCTGAGAACGGATGGCTACAGAGACAGCAGCAGCTATGAAAGCTATGAAGAATATAACGGTGTGACAGGTTCTATTGTTGGCACTACCGCTTATGATTATGAGGATGTTCCTGCAGGTGTGACCTATTATTACACAGTCAAGGCTTATGGGGAAACACCGATGGCCGGAACGGATTCCAACGTATATTCGGTTATGTCTTCCAAGGCTGCCAAGGTAACAGCAGACGGTATCAACACCGTTACGCTGAAAAACAGCAAGAAAGGCAAAGTAACAGTAACCTTCAACACGGTACCGGGCGCAAAGAAGTATACAGTTTATCGTTCCATGAAGAAGGGCGGCAAGTATACAAAGGTTGCAACTGTCAAGGTAACCAAGAAGAACAAGAACAAAAAGTCCTTAAGCTATACAGGTAAAGCAGTAAAGAAGAAAACATACTATTACAAAGTAGTGGCTGAAGGTACAAACGAGCTGAAAGCAGATATGAATATTGAATCTGCAGTGAAGAAGATCAAAGTAAAGAAATAAAAATACAGGATCTTGCAATCTGTAATAGAAACAGAAACAGGGAAGCTCCGGCGGATGCACAGTCGTCCGCCGGAGATTTTTTGTCATGGCGACGAGGAGAATGAATGCCATGCTTGCATGGGCAGACATTCGACGACCGCTGATCAGAGCGAGATTCGCGAAGCGTATCTCGTCTCTGTTATTATGGCGACGAGGAAAATGCACGCATTTCTGCTGCTCTATACACTACTGCCCGGATTTAGAGGATTTTATTGCACCGAATGTTGAAAAGATGTAAACTGATAACAAGGTATGCAAAATGGGAGGTTTTTTATGCGTTGTATATATAAGACAGACAATGGAGTTTTGTCAAAACTGAAAGATTTTGAGCCGGACGTATGGGTAAACCTCATAACTCCTGATATGGATGAGATCGTCTCGACAGCCAAACAATATGGAATTGATGTTAACGATATGAAGGCAGCACTGGATGATGAGGAAAGCTCCCGTGTGCAGTTGGAAGATGGGTATACACTGATTCTTGTCGATATCCCGTCGGCTGAGGTGCGTAATAACCAGAATGCTTATACGACAATTCCGCTGGGCATCCTGCTTGTGAGAAATGCGATCATCACGGTATGCGGTACAGAGACACCGGTGCTGACTTATTTTTCACAAAATCTCGTCAGAGGATTCTCGACAAAAAAGAAGATGCGTTTTGTGTATCAGATCCTGCTTCGGACAACCAATATGTATCAGGCATTTCTGCGTGTTATTGATAAGCGGCGCAGCGAGATCGAGCAGAGAGTCAGTGAAGAAAATGATACAGAGGACAGAGATCTGATCCACTTACATGAACTGGAAAGCAACCTTGTCTATTTCGCAACGTCATTAAGTGCAAACAGAGTTGTACTCGAACGACTGACCCGTTATGAGCGGATCGAGCAGTATCCGGAGGATAAGGAACTGCTGGATGATGTCATAGTCGAGAACAGGCAGGCAATTGAAATGACAAACATTTACAGAGATATTATCCATGGTGCCCGGGAACTCGTATCCACGATCTTAAATAACCGACTGAACAATGTGATGAAATTCCTGACCTCCATTACGCTCGTTATGGCGATTCCGACGGTTATTTCCGGCATTTACGGAATGAATGTAAGTGCAGCCTGGATGCCGCTTGCGAAGACACCTTACGGGTTCACTATTATCTGTGTGGCCATAGCAGTGATCTGTGTTGTGGCACTTGTTGTATTAAAGAAAAAGAAATTGCTGTAAAAAGAGAAGAAAGTTATAGATATTATATATATGAAAAAAAGAAACGGATGGAAAGAAAAAGCTGGGAAAATCGCGCAGATACTTCCTTTTTATCTGCTGGCTGCACTGATGGTCATTATGTGCGTGTTCTATTTCCATATGCGGAAGCGGGAAAGTCAGGTGCTGCAAAAGGTACAGGATGCAGAAGAATACAGCAGCTATTATATGATGATCACCAATGATGACAGCCTGCCGTTCTGGCAGAATGTTTATGCAGGTGCGCTGGAGGAAGCACAGAAAGCAGATGCTTATATTGAAATGCCGGGGCTTAATCTGGAAACGGATTACGACAAGCGGGATCTGATGAAGATCGCGATCGATTCCAAGGTGGATGGTATCATTGTGGAGGCGGATGAAAGTGCCATGATGACAGATCTTATCAGGGAAGCGGAAGACAACGGAATTCCTGTCGTGACTGTGCTGGAGGATAACACACAGGCGGGCAGGCAGAGTTATGTGAGCATCAGCTATTATAATCTTGGCAGAGAGTATGGGAACCAGCTCTGCGATATCATAAGAGAAAAACAGGTAAAGGGATATGGCAGCAGGCAAAATGTCATGGTACTTTTGGATGCGGAACGCGCGGATACAAGTCAGAGTATCCTTCTTGCCTCTATGCAGGAGGTGATTGACGGAGAAGGGTTTGGTGATCTGGTACAGATTGAGGCGGTTCCGGTACAGAGTGGATCGGCATTTGCCGCTGAAGAGGCGATCCGTGATATTTTTATGACGAGAGATACGCTGCCGGACGTGATGATCTGTCTGAATGAACAAAATACGACCTGCGTTTATCAGGCGGTTGTCGATTATAACAAGGTTGGGGATATTGAGATCGTGGGATATTACGAATCCGATATGATCAGAAGTGCGATCCGGAAAGATATCATCTATTCTTCCGTGACGTTCGATACAAAGCAGATGGGCAGATATTGCGTGGATGCTCTTACGGAATATCAGGAAAGTGGTTATGCAAATGAATATTTTGCAGTAGATATCTCACTTCTGGATGCACAGACGCTGGGGGAAGGAGGCGCGGACGATGTCCAAGAAACTGACTGACGCCTTCGCGGCTCTCTCAATCCGGACAAAGCTGATCTGTGTATTCGTTCTGACGATCCTTGTCATGCTGCTTGTGAATGTGTTCATGTATCTGAATATCAACAAGATCACCGTGCAGCTGGATGAAATCTACGCGGACAATGTCAGACTGAATGCGATCGCGGATGCGCTTGACGGTCTGCAGTCCAGTATGACTTCCTATCTGAATACAAAGACGACAGATGCCATGGAGGAATATTATAAAAATGAGCAGAATTATGCAGATCTGATCGCGGGACTTCAGACAAAGGCAACAGGGGACGAGCTTCTTCTGATGGAGCGTAATATCCATTACATGTCAGAGACATATCTGACGCTGACGGCGGATACGATAGAGGCAAAAAGAGGGCGTAATGTAGAAAAATACAAAGCATATTATGATGATGCATCGCAGCTTTATGAATATTTGCAGATGTATATACTGAGTCTGAATAACAGGCGGTTCCGTACCAATACCGGGGATTACGAAGTGCTTTCCGATTCCCTGCAATATCTGGAAATGGTCAGCATCTTTATATTTATCGCACTGACACTTTGTACCCTTTTAATGGTCGTCATGTTTACGAGAAATATCACAAAGCCGTTGCGGAAGCTTTCGGATGCAGCGTATCGTGTGGCAAACGGAGAGCTGGATCAGGCAGATATGGTGGAAGTGCATTCGATGGATGAGATCGGTGTCGTAACGGTAGCGTTTAACCGGATGCTGCAGAGTATTCCGGCTTATATAAACCGTCTCCGGGAGAGCCTTGAAAAAGAGCGGCAGATGAAGGAAAAGGAGCTTCTGATGGAAACACATCTGAAGGATGCCCAGCTGAAATATCTGCAGGCACAGATCAATCCGCACTTTCTGTTTAATTCATTGAATGCGGGTGCACAGCTTGCCATGATGGAAAGCGCGGACCGTACCTATGATTATATCCAGAATATGGCTGCGTTTTTCCGCTACAATATTAAGAAGGATCATGATGAAGTCACGCTGGAAGAAGAAATCCGGCTTGTGGATAATTATATTTATATATTAAACGTCCGGTTTTCGGGGGAGATCCATTTTGAGAAAAAAGTAGATGAATCCCTTCTGGGCGTGCATATTCCGAGCATGCTCCTGCAGCCGATCGTGGAAAACAGTGTCAATTACGGAATCCGTAATATTGACTGGGAAGGGCGGATCGTGCTTTCTGTTTACCGGGAAGAGGAAAAAGTCTGTATCAGTATCAAAGACAACGGTGTTGGCATGACGGAAGAACGAATCGCGCAGGTGATGCAGAACTGTATTTCCCATCAGGAAGATACGGGAGATTCCAACGGTGTCGGTCTGAACAATGTAATGGAACGCCTCCATCTGTTTTTTGACGGAGCGGAAGAGTTTATCATGATGAGTGAAGGATCGGGCAGGGGAACGGAGGTAGTGATCCGGATTCCTTATTTGAAAATGTAAAATGTAATGATTACGGAGAGTGGATAAGGTATGTATAAGATTATGCTGGCAGATGACGAAGGGATCGTGATTGATTCCCTCCGGTTCATCTTATCAAAGGAATTTGGGGATACATGTGTGATCGAATCTGCCAAGACCGGCAGAAGTGTGATCGAGCTGGCGGAGCATTTTGGCCCCGATATTGCGATCATGGATATCCAGATGCCCGGTATTAATGGGATCGAGGCAATGCGTGAGATCCGGGAAACGAATACGAATACGATTTTTATCGTGATGTCTGCCTATGATAAATTTGATTATGCAAAGGAGGCCATTGGACTTGGCGTGCTGGAATATCTGAACAAACCGGTTGACAGAACCGAGATCGTAGCAGTCGTGGAGCGTGCCATGCATCTGATCGACAAAGAACGGGAAAAACGCTCGAAGGATCTGATGATCCGCGAGAAAATGGAAACGGTTGTTCCAATCATTGAAAACGGACTTGTTTATAATATCCTGTTTCAGGAATTTTTTGAGGACGATATCGAAAATTTCAAAAATCTGCTGGGGCTTTCGATGGATTATGGCTGTATGATGGCACTTGTTTTTGGCGAGGATCAGGAAGGCAATCATATGACGAATGCGGTCGGAACCAGTGTCCGCGTGCAGAACCATGTCAGAGAAGTGCGTGAAGTGGTCAAAAGCTATTTTCCGGGAATCGTGGGCTCAGTCATGGCAAACAAGATCGCAGTTTTTATTCCATGGGAAGAGCCGAAGCAGGAATATAATGAACGTATTGAAATGATCGAAAAAGCGCGTGTTATGGTCAGAAATCTCAGAAAGCATCTGGATGTGGCATTCCGCGCGGGATTTGGATCCGTCCGCCCCTTAAGTGAGGCGATGGAATCTTATAATGAGGCGCTGGATTCCCTGACAACAACGACAGGAACGGTTGCGCACGTAGATGACCTGCCGATCGGCTGCGAATATGAGGAAAATTATCCGATAGAAACAGAGCGTCTTTTATTTGATGCGCTGGAAAAAGGTGATCTGAACGGATCGGTAGCAGCAGCTAATCAGTTTTTTGACTGGATGCTGGAGAATTACCCGAACTGTGAAATGGATATCAAGCTGAAGGTGCTGGAATTTGTGCTTTGGGCGGAGCATGTCACTTATGAGAACAGTGGTAAGGTGTATCATTTCCGCTCCAGACAGGATTATCTGCCGTCGCTGCTGGCAATTACCCAGTATGAAGATCTGCGGAAATGGTATATTGACAAGATCACACAGGCATGTCGCACTGTCATGACACGGAAGGAAGAACAGTCAAGCAGTATTATTGACCGGGCGAAGGATTATATTGCAGGGCATTACAGCAAGGATATTTCGCTGGACGATGTATCGCGCGAGGTAGATATCAGTCCGTATTATTTCAGCAAAGTATTTAAAGAAGCGACCGGTGAAAACTTTATTGAATATCTGACGAATGTCAGGATATCAAAGGCAAAGGAAATGCTTCAGGCAGGCGACAGCAGTATGAAAGAGATCTGTTCGGCGGTCGGCTATTCCGATCCTAATTATTTCAGCCGCACCTTTAAGAAAAATGTAGGTGTGACCCCTACGGAGTTTAAGGAGGGCAAATAACAGATGAAGAAAAGGTTTATGCTGTTTGTTGTATGTCTGCTCCTGCTGACGGGCTGTGGTAAATTACAGGAAACAGAGCAGGAGGAAGAGAAGCAGGATGATACACCGGTGCAGATCGGACTTGTGTTTGATTCCTTTGTCATAGAAAGATGGCAGAAGGACCGGGATGTTTTTGTTTCCACCGCGAAGGAATATGGTGCGGAAGTCAATGTGCAGAATGCCAACGGTGATATCGACGCGCAGATCTCACAGATCCGGTATCTGATCAAGAAAAAGGTGGATGTGCTTGTTGTTGTCTGCATTGATTCGGATGGAATGGCGGATGTGATCGCGGAAGCAGAGGAGGCGGGCATACGGGTGATTGCCTATGACCGTATGATCAAAAATGCCAATGTGGATCTGTATATTTCCTTCGATAATGAAAAGGTAGGAGAGCTGATGGGGCAGGCGCTTGTACAGGCAGGACTGCCAAACAAAAAAGTACTTATGCTTTCCGGACCGACTGCGGATAATAATGTGTCGCAGGTGGAAAAGGGCTTTCAGGCTGTGATGGATGAAAATGACATCGAGATCGTGGGAAGCATGCACGCGGACGGCTGGAAGGCAGAGCTTGCCTATGATTATATCAATGAACATCCGGAGCTTCTGGATGGTCTGGATGCGATCATGTGCGGTAACGACGGTATCGCTACAAGTACTGTGCGTGCGCTTGCGGAAAAACGGCTGGCAAGCAAGATCAGGATCGTCGGACAGGATGCGGAGCTGGAAGCGTGTCAGCGTATTGTGGAAGGAACACAGGTTATGACCGTGTATAAGCCGGTGGAGAAGCAGGCGCAGGCTGCGGCTGTTTATGCATGCCAGCTGGCAAGGGGAGAGGACATACAGACTGACCGGAAAGCATATGACGGTACTTATGATGTGCCTGCTGTTGTGCTCGAACCAATCGCTGTGAATGCTGACAATATGCAGGAAGTCATTATAAACAGCGGATTTCACTTAAAAGAAGAGGTTTATTTGAATGTGCGTGATTGAGGGCACGAGCACGCAAAAATAAAAAATCAATAGTAAATTATTGCAAAAAGTGCTGGTACACAGAACAATTTTGTGCTAGCACTTCTTTTTTTATGGTATGTCATATCTTAAAAAATGACAGAAATTCGCAAACTATTGCTATTGAAGGTATGGTACATTTTACTTGTAACAAAGAAAACCTAAAAACGGAATGATTTGTAACACACAATATATTTTAATTAAGGGAGGACTTCAATATGAAGAAGAAATTATTAAGTGTATTACTCAGCACAGCAATGGTAGCTTCTCTGTTAGTTGGTTGTGGAAGCAGCGCAGCAACAGATGACAGCGCAGCAACAGATGACAGCGCAGCAACAGATGCAGCAGCAACAGATACTGCTGATGACAGCGCAGCCGCAGACGACAGCGCGAGTGCAGGCGAAGGCGGATTTGTTGGTGTAGCAATGCCGACAAAGGATCTGCAGCGTTGGAACCAGGATGGTTCAAACATGCAGTCAGAGCTGGAAGCAGCCGGCTACAAAGTAGATATCCAGTATGCATCTAACGATACAGCTACACAGGTATCCCAGATCGAGAACATGATCACAGAAGGCGTTGACGTTTTAGTTATCGCTTCCATCGATGGCAGCTCACTTGGTACAGTAATGAGCCAGGCAAAAGAAGCAGGCATTCCTGTTATCGCATATGACCGTCTGATCATGGATTCAGATGCGGTTTCTTACTACGCAACATTCGATAACTACATGGTTGGTACAAAGCAGGGCGAGTACATCCGTGACAACTTAGACCTTGACAATGCAGCAGGCCCGTTCAACCTTGAAGTATTCACCGGTGACCCGGGTGATAACAATGCTAACTTCTTCTACGGCGGCGCAATGGATGTTCTGAATAAGTACATCGATGAAGGCAAACTGGTTATCAAATCAGGCCAGAAGGAATTCGCAGACGTAGCAACAGCTAACTGGTCTACAGAAACAGCTCAGTCCAGAATGGAAAACATCCTTGCTTCTTACTACGCAGATGGCACAAAGCTTGACGCAGTTCTTTGCTCAAACGACTCTACAGCACTTGGTGTTGAGAACGCACTTGCAGCTAACTACACAGGCGATTACCCGATCATCACCGGTCAGGACTGTGATATTGCAAACGTTAAGAACATGATCGCCGGCAAACAGTCAATGTCTATCTTCAAAGATACACGTACACTTGCAAGCCAGGTTGTAAAGATGGTTGGTCAGATCATCGAAGGACAGGAAGTAGAAGTTAACGATACAGAGTCTTATGACAACGGTACAGGCGTTATTCCTTCATTCCTTTGCGAGCCTGTATTCGCAGATGCTAATAACTACAAAGAACTGTTAGTAGATTCAGGATACTACACAGAAGCAGATTTACAGTAATTGTCACATATTTGTGAAGCTTGTCACATATTTGCGAAGCAAATGTGCGACCCTGAAATGTGCGACTGAATAACCTGCGAAGCAGGTTATAGCATGTGAGAGGTTTCCGTGATTATCACAACAAAATAAAAAACAATAACAGGCGGGTTCACCCCGCCTGTTAATCTCAAAAGGTAAGGAATATAATGATTGCGGAGCAGTCATTATGTAAACATTAGATATTAGATATTAGGAGGGATACAATTGGCGAAAGTATTATTGGAAATGAAAAATATCACCAAAACATTCCCCGGTGTTAAGGCACTTGATAATGTAAATCTTCAGGTAGAAGAAGGCGAGATCCACGCTCTGGTTGGAGAAAACGGCGCCGGTAAATCTACCCTTATGAATGTTTTGAGTGGTATCTACCCTTACGGTAGCTATGAAGGCGATATTATATATGACGGAGAAATTTGTAAATTCTCTAAAATTAAAGATAGTGAAGAAAAGGGAATTGTCATTATCCATCAGGAACTGGCATTGATCCCTTACATGAGCATCGGTGAGAACATGTTCCTCGGTAACGAGAGAGGAAAGAAATTTGCGATCAACTGGAACGATACTTACGGCGAAGCTGAGAAATATATGAGAACAGTAGGTCTGAAGGAATCTTCCAGAACACTGATCAAAGATATCGGTACAGGTAAACAGCAGCTGGTTGAAATTGCAAAAGCACTTGCAAAACATGCAAAGCTCCTGATCCTGGATGAGCCGACTGCCTCCTTGAATGAGGATGATTCCCAGGCACTTCTGGATTTACTCCTGAAGTTCAAAAAAGAAGGTATGACTTCAATCATCATCTCTCATAAGCTGAATGAGATCTCTTATGTAGCAGATAAGATCACGGTTATTCGAGACGGATCTACGATTGAAACATTGGATAAAGAAAAAGACGATATTTCCGAAGCACGTATCATCAAAGGTATGGTTGGCCGTGAGCTGACAGACCGTTTCCCGAAACGCGAGAATAAGAAATTCGGAGATATCAACCTGGAGACAAAGGACTGGACAGTTTACCATCCGCTTTACACGGAACGTAAGGTTGTTGACAATGTCAGCATCAACGTCCGTAAAGGTGAGGTTGTTGGTATCGCAGGTCTGATGGGCGCCGGACGTACAGAGCTTGCCATGAGCTTATTCGGTAAGAGCTACGGTACAAAGATCTCCGGCTCCTTAAAGCTGAATGGTGAAGAGGTACATCTGAAGAATGTAAGAGATGCCATTCATCATAAGCTGGCATATGTAACAGAAGATCGAAAAGGAAACGGACTGATCCTTTCCAACCCGATCAAGATCAATACGACGCTTGCAAATCTGGATGCGATCAGCAGACATGGTGTGATCGATCAGGATGAGGAATATGCGATTGCAGTAGATTACAAAGAAAAATTACGCACGAAATGTCCGTCTGTAGAGCAGAATGTCGGTAATCTTTCCGGTGGTAACCAGCAGAAAGTATTACTGGCCAAATGGATGTTCGCAGATCCGGATGTACTGATCCTCGACGAGCCGACAAGAGGTATCGACGTTGGAGCGAAATACGAGATTTACTGTATTATCAATCAGTTGGTGGCAGAAGGAAAATCTGTTATCATGATTTCTTCAGAGCTTCCTGAAGTACTTGGTATGTGTGACAGAATTTATATCATGAATGAAGGAAGAATCGTCGGAGAACTGCAAGGTGAGGAAGCATCGCAGGAAATCATTATGTCACATATTTTAAAATCTTCAAATAAAGGAGCGTAAACAATGGATAAAGCAAAATTGATGAATGGTGTCAAAAAATATACAATGATTATTGTTTTAGTATTAGTTACGTTGTTCTTTACGTGGCAGACAGGTGGTAAAATTCTTCTTCCACAGAACGTAAGTAACTTAATTTCCCAGAACGCATACGTATTTGTTCTGGCAACTGGTATGTTATTATGTATCTTAACCGGTGGTAACATCGACCTTTCCGTTGGTTCGGTTGTCTGCTTCGCAGGTGCTGTCGGTGCAACATTAATGGAAAGCAAAGGAATGAATCCTTGGGCTGCATCTATTATGATGCTTCTGATCGGTCTTCTGATCGGTGCATGGCAGGCTTTCTGGATCGCATATGTACATGTACCTCCTTTCATTACAACACTGTCCGGTATGTTGGTATTCCGTGGACTTTCAAACGTTGTACTGAACGGCTTAACAGTTTCCCTGACAAATGCAGGATTCGTTAAAGTATTCGGCGGTGGTGCTGAATGTTATATTCCTGATTTCTTCGGTGGAAACGGATTCAATATTACCTGTATGTTAGTTGGTGTGATCGCCTGTGTGATCTATATACTGGTTCAGATCAAGAACCGTATGAACCGTGCAAAGAAGGGCTACGAAATGGAAGCTCTGAGCGCAATGGTAATCAGAACCGTGATCATCTGTGCAGTTATTTTAGTATTCATGTTCCGTCTGGCTCAGTACAAAGGTATTCCGACTGCTCTTGTATGGGTAGCACTGGTAGTTCTGATCTACGGATACATCACAAGCAAAACAACAACAGGCCGTTACTTCTACGCAGTAGGTGGTAACGAAAAGGCAACAAAGCTTTCCGGTATTAATACAAACAAGGTTTACTTCATTGCTTATACAAACATGGGCTTCTTAGCAGCTCTTGCAGGTATGCTGACAATCGCACGTATGACAAGTGCACAGCCAACATACGGACAGAACTACGAAATGGATGCCATCGGTGCCTGCTTCGTAGGTGGTGCTTCTGCTTACGGCGGTGTCGGTACAGTTCCGGGTGTTATCGTTGGTGCGGTTCTGATGGGTGTTATCAACCTTGGTATGTCGATCATGGGTGTTGATGCCAACTACCAGAAGGTTGTAAAAGGTCTTGTACTTCTTGCAGCTGTTATCTTCGATGTCGTAACAAAGAAACAGGATAAATAAAAGTTATAAGGCAGAATGATAGCAATATCATCCTAATATCTAATGAAAGCTCCCGGGCATCGCCCGGGAGCTTTCGCGCGTTGTACATAAAAATAGAGTTTTGCTCTGCAAATGTACGACAATGCTTGCGACATATTCCGCTTTGCGCGAGTGCGCATCCCACGGAGTGGCTCTTTGTATATCAGGGAAAGTTTCCCTGATATACAAAGAGCAGGCTCCCCAATGGGGAGCCTGCAAGGTGAAAGAATAACACTGCAGAAGTACTGTATCTTCTGCTTGTGATACAGGCTTTTGCAATCTATAGGTATCATATCATTGTTTGCTGAAAAAACATAGAGTGATAGTGCCTACACTTTTATCCTGTTTTTATCGAAAATAAACAAAAAATTGCCAAACGGACGTATTCGACGTATAATAAACTGACATTACGATTAGAAAGGAAGGGCAAATTTGTGATTTTTAATTCGGTCAGCTATCTGCTGTTTTTTCCCATAGTGACGATCCTGTATTTTGCTTTTCCGAAAAAGCTGCGCAATGCATGGCTTCTGATCGCCAGTTATTTCTTCTATATGAACTGGAACGCAGCCTATGGGCTGTTGCTTTTTAGCTCTACCGCGATCACATATTTGTGCAGTCTTCTGGTAGAATGGGCAAAGGTAAAAAAACAGTCCATAAAGCTGGCAAAGGCAGCAATGGCTGTCAGCTTTTTACTGAATCTGGGTCTTTTGTTTTATTTTAAATATCTGAATTTTGCGATTGTAAATCTGAACAGGATCAGCAGTCTGTTCCATGGCAGGCAGCTTTCTGCTTTTGATATTCTGCTTCCTGTCGGCATTTCATTTTATATTTTTCAGGCACTGGGCTATACGATGGATGTATACCGGGGCAAGATCAAGGCCTGTCGGAATTTCTTTCGTTATGCTCTGTTTGTTTCGTTCTTTCCGCAGCTTGTGGCAGGTCCGATCGAACGCTCGGACAATCTGCTGCCGCAGTTTGAAGAGGAGCATACGTTTGATACGGACAGAATCCGGGAAGGGCTTTTGTGGATGCTCTGGGGGCTCTTTCTGAAAATTGTGATCGCGGACAATCTGTCTGTCTATATTACAGAGATTTATGATAATTATCTGGCATATACCGGAGCGGAGATCGTTTTTGCCACTGTATTGTTTGCATTTCAGATTTACTGTGATTTTGGCGGCTATTCCTATATTGCGATCGGAAGTGCGAAGGTGTTGGGCTTTCGGCTGATGGATAATTTTAAAGCTCCTTATCTTGCGGTCAGTGTACATGATTTCTGGAGACGATGGCATATTTCCCTGACAAGCTGGTTTACCGATTATCTGTATATCCCGCTTGGGGGAAACAGAAAAGGAAAACTGCGTAAATATCTGAATGTCATGATCGTTTTTCTGGTTAGCGGTCTGTGGCACGGTGCTGACTGGACCTATGTGATCTGGGGCGGTATCAATGGGCTTTATATGGTGATCGAGGAAGTGACGGGATATCGGAAAAAGGCAGTGCGGCTTGCAGAGAAAAGTCTGTCGTACCGGATTTTTGCCGGCATACTGACTTTTGCACTGGTGGATTTTTCGTGGCTGTTTTTCAGGGCATCTTCGCTGGATGATGTGGTCGGTATGCTCAGACAGATCAAGGCGGTTCCGGGTTTCCACAGACTGTTTGGGGCAGTTTTTGCGGGAATGGAGCCATCCCTTTTGTTGGCGGTCACGCTTGCACTGCTTCTTATGTGGCAGGTTGACAGACTGCTTTACCGGGGAAAAAATGCTGCAATGCTTGTGCTTTCACAGGGATGGTTTGCGCGCTATCTGGTATATGGCGGTCTTTTGCTGTTCATTCTGCTGTTTGGCGTCTATGGATATGAATATGCCCAGACGGCATTTATTTATTTTCAGTTCTGACAGCTCTGGCAGATCAGGAGTCCGATATGGTTGAAAAATAAGGATGCTGCAAAAAATATTTGCAGTAAGCTACAGAAGGAATACATGCATGAAGAAAAAAGTACTTTTCTTTGGTAAATTGTTTATAGTGACACTGCTTCTCTTCGTATTCTGCTTTGGTGTCGTTATGCCGCAGTATACAGGCAATTATCAGGCATCTATGGTAGATAAGGCTGCCCGCCTCCGGTCAGTGGAAGGTCCGAAGATCGTTCTGATCGGCAATTCCAATCTGGCGTTTGGCATGGATAGTCAGATGCTGGAGGAGGCATTTTCCATGCCGGTTGTGAATATGGGACTGCATGGCGGTGTCGGGAATGTGTTTAACGAACAGGCAGCAAGGCTTAATGTGACGCCGGGTGATATTTATGTGGTGTGCCACAGCAACTATGATGATACGGATGCGATCAAAAATCCGGAGCTGGCATGGATCACGATCGAGAATCATTTTGAACTGTATAAACTGATCCGCCCAAAGGACTGGTGGGACATGATCCGGGCATATCCGACCTATCTGCGCAAATGTCTTGGGCAGTGGCGTAATGAGTCGGGCAATCAGGAGACAAATAACTGTTACCGCAGAAGCGCCTTTAACGCATACGGAGATGTATATTATCCGCGTCCACAGTCTGAGGAAGGCATCGATTTTTCGCCGGTGGCGATCCATCATATCAACGAAACAACGGCAAAACGTTTGAATACGTTATATGATGATCTGCAAAAGCAGGGAGCGGATATGGTTGTGGCAGGCTATCCGATCGCGGAATATGAAGGGACTCCGGAAAGAGCGGCATATGATGAGATGGGACAGGAGATCGCAGATGCGCTGGATGCGGCGGTGATCTCGGATTTTAACGATTACAGATATCCCACTTCTTATTTTTATAATACCTATATGCACCTGACGGATGAGGGAACAAAGGCAAGAACACAGCAGCTCATCAAAGACCTGCAGGCTTATATGGATGGAGAGGCAAAATACGAAAACAAATAGGCAGTCAAAGGAAAAACAGATGAATATCTGTATGGTTTATAAAGGAGGAACAGCATGATCTCACAAAAGTACAAAGATATGTTAGGACAGAAATCGGTCATCCGTGAAATGAGTGCGGCCGGTCATAAAATGGGTGAGGAGATCGGGTTTGACAATGTATTTGATTACAGCCTGGGGAATCCGAGCGTACCTGCACCGAAAAAGGTGGAGGCTGTGATCAAAAAGCTGTTGGAGGAAACAGAGCCGCTTTCTCTGCATGGTTATAGCGAAGGACACGGTATTTTGCAGGTGCGTGAAAAGATAGCAGCTTATCTGGCAAAAACGTATGATATTCCGTATACCTATGAAGATATTTTTATGGCAAGCGGTGCTGCGGGCGCGCTGGCACATGCTTTCCGTGCAGTCGTATGCCCGGGCGAGGAGATCATTACCTTTGCTCCGTTTTTCCCGGAATACAGACCGTATATTGAAACGACAGGCGCGGTTTTGAAGATTGTACCGGCAAATACGGAAACCTTCCAGATCAACTTTGAGGCATTTGAACAGATGATCACCGAAAAAACGGCGGCAGTTCTGATCAATACCCCAAATAATCCGTCCGGAATTGTATACTCTACAGAGACGATCAGGAAGCTGGCAGAGGTGCTTGCCAAAGCACAGGAAGCATATGGACATGATATTTATATCATTTCCGATGAACCGTATCGCGAAATTGTGTTTTCCGGCGTAGATGCCCCCTGTGTATCGAAATTTTATGACAATACGATCATGTGCTATTCTTACAGCAAATCGCTTTCTCTGCCGGGAGAGCGTATCGGTTACGTGGCAGTCAATCCTGCCTGCAAAGATGCGGCGCTGATCGTGCATATGTGTACACAGATCTCCAGAGGGATCGGACATAACTGTCCTGCTTCGCTGCTGCAGCTTACGGTGGCAGAGCTTTTAGGAGAAACGTCAGATCTGTCGGTTTATGAGGAAAATGCCAACATCTTATATGATGCCCTGACTAAGATGGGATTTTCCTGCGTCAGACCGGGCGGCACTTTTTATATGTTTCCAAGGTCTCCGGAAGAAGATGCAAAGGCGTTCTGTCAGAAGGCGCTTGCTTACAATCTGGTGCTTGTACCGGGTGACAGCTTTGGATGTCCGGGCTTTTTCCGTATTTCCTACTGCGTACCGACAGAAAAGGTAAAAAGATCACTTGCGGCATTTGAAAAACTGGCGCAGGCATATGGATTATGCTAGAATTTAGAAATGGTTCATGGAACAGATAATAACAGATTGCTGTCATGTTTTTTGACAGAATACATAATATAGAAGGAAGTGATAACATGTATCAGGCTGGTCTGGTTTTGGAAGGCGGGGGCATGAAGGGTGTTTATACAGCCGGTGTCCTGGATTTCTTTTTGGACAAAAAGATTACATTTGCTAATTGTTACGGTGTTTCCATGGGAGCCTGCACACTCTGCAGCTATATTTCCGCACAGCGGGGCAGAGGGCTCAGCGTTGTGGTCGATTATCTGAAGGATCCGCATTACTGCGGCTTTTACAGCATGGCGACAACAGGAGATATTTTTAATGCGAAAATGTGTTATGATACGATACCGAATGAGCTGAATCCTTATGATTATGAGGCGGCGATGAAATATCCGGGCAATGCTTATGCGGTTATGACGGATGTGGAAACGGGGGCTCCGGTTTATTATAAGATGCAGGATATGCGAAAAGATATCATCGCAGTGCAGGCATCTGCTTCCATGCCTCTTGTTTCGCGGTTTGTGGAGATCGACGGCAGAAAATATCTGGATGGTGGAATTGCGGACTGTATTCCGATCATGCATTCTTTAAAGGAAGGAAACCGGAAGAATGTCGTTGTCATGACAAAAGAGGTAGGCTATCGCAGAGAGCCGTTTTCCATGCTGGGCATGGTAAAGGTACGATATCATAAATATCCGTATCTGATCCACGATATGGCGATCCGTCATACGCGGTATAACAGGACGCTCGATTTTCTGGAGAAGGAAGAAAAGAGAGGCAACGTATTTATCATCAGACCACAGCAGAAGTCGGCTGTCGGCAGAGTGGAAAAGGATAAAGAGAAACTGGTCGCATTATATGAAGAGGGCTATCACGATGCGGAAGCTTCTTATGATGCAATGCGGGCATATTTAGAAAAGGAGACACCATGATAGAAATTATTAAAGCAATATTTTTCGGTATAGTAGAAGGAATTACGGAATGGCTGCCCATCAGCAGCACCGGTCACATGATCATTCTGGATGAATTTGTTAAACTGAATGTCAGAGAAGAATTCTGGAATCTGTTTCTGGTCGTGATCCAGCTTGGAGCGATCCTGGCGGTTGTCCTTTTGTTCTGGAATCAGATTTTCCCGTTAAACCTGAAGGATAAAAACAAGCCAATCTGGAAGAAAGATATCCTGCTCTTGTGGGTCAAGATACTCGTTGCCTGTGTTCCGGCGGGAATTGTCGGTGTTTTGTTTGATGATGTATTTGACAAATACTTATATAACTTTCCGTGTGTGGCAATGGCATTGATCGTATTCGGTATCTTATTTATCATAGTGGAAAAGAAGAAAAAGGGAACGACCTTCCGGATCACCTCGATCGATCAGCTGGATTATAAAACGGTAGTATGGATCGGTGTATTTCAGCTGATCGCAGCCGTATTCCCGGGAACGTCCAGATCCGGTGCAACGATCATCGGTGCACTGCTCCTTGGCGTATCGAGAGTTGTGGCAGCGGAATTTACATTTTATCTGGCAATTCCTGTCATGTTTGGTGCCAGTCTGTTAAAACTGGTCAAATTTCTGATGATGGGACTCAGCTTCACATCTATGGAGCTTGCGATCCTTGCGGTTGGCTGTATTGTATCATTTGTGGTATCCATAATTGTAATAAAATTCCTGATGGGATATATCAAAAAGCATGATTTTATCCCGTTTGGTATCTACAGAATTGTTTTAGGTGCGGTATTATTGATATATTTTGCACTTGTTCGATGATTTTTTTGTTCAAAATGGAGAAAAAGCTGTATTTAAGCGGCTTTTCGGGCGAAAAGTTTGACATGAATTGGAAATTGCGTTATAGTAACCAAAGAAAAGCAAATACAAAACTAATCTTTCAGTCAATATAACATGAACAGTGTGAAGGGAGATAATGATTATGGCAGACATTAAAAAAGCTGCAGCAGCAGCAAAACCAGTAGCAAAAGCAGTCGCAGCTACAAAACCGGCAGAAGCAAAGGTGGAAGAAAAAAAGGTTGAGGCTAAGAAAGCAGTAGAAGAAAAGAAGGCAGTACCTGCTAAAAAGGCAGTAGCTCCTAAGAAGGAAACAGCTAAGAAAGCAGCACCTGCAAAGAAAGAAGCTGCAGTAAAGGCAGCAACAAAGGTCAGCGTAAATCTTCAGTTTGCAGGTAAGGAATACAAAGCAGAAGATTTCGAAAAGATGGCAAAAGATGTTTGGCAGTATGACCTTGGTAAGAAGGCAGCTGATTTAAAGAGCGTTGATTTATATGTAAAACCGGAAGAAAACAAGGTTTACTATGTAATGAACGGTGATGTAACAGGCGATTTCGATATCTAAGCCGAGGAATTTAAACAGTCGTTACATATTTATAAGGAATATCGTAAAGAAACAGGATGTATAAAAATATATGTCCTGTTTCTTTTTTTGTTGTGACAGCCTTGGTAAGTGGCAGAGTGTCAGGAGATTTTTCTATAAAGCTGAAAAACGTAACAGTACTCGGAGACCGGGAAAATGCAGGACTTGTAGCAGGTATCTGCGCAACAGCCCGTCCGAGCTATGGTACGATTTACATTGAAAAGTCCAGAGTAGAAGGACAGGAATGTGCAAAGACGGATGTGATCGCAGGAACGATCACAAAACCGGAAAAGTATGATGCAGGTACGGCAATGATCATGGTGAAACTGATGGATCATGAGACGAAGGTTGTAACGGTCGATGAAAAGCTGCATCGTGTGCAGACAGCTTCCTATAAGAAAGGAATCATATTATACAGTTTAATGAGTAATGGAGTGAAGGTGGAATATCAGGATATGGAGAATTTCCTGAACTGCTGGTAAATGACAAAAAAGGCATCCCCTGCCCTTGTGGCGGGGGATATTTTAATTTTTTTATTTTTTTCGTTGACAATATGGAAAAGGAGTGCTATGTTATGGATAGAAAAGATGTTAGCACTCGAAAGGGTTGAGTGCTAACAAACAAAAAGATCTGAGAAGGAAGTGATATGGTGGAGATCGATGATAGAAAATTTAAAATTCTACAGGCCGTTGTCAGGAACTATTTAGAGACGGGCGAACCGGTCGGAAGCCGTACGATTTCCAAATATACAGATCTGAATTTAAGCTCCGCGACCATTCGGAATGAAATGGCGGATCTGGAAGAGCTTGGTTATATCCTGCAGCCGCATACTTCTGCAGGGCGGATTCCTTCTGATAAGGGCTATCGTTTATATGTTGACCACATGATGGCCGAGAAGGAGCAGGAAGTCAATGAAATGAAAGAACTGCTTCTGGAAAAGGAAGAAAAGCTGGATTCTCTCTTAAAGCAGACAGCCAAGGTACTTGCCAATGATACCAACTATGCGGCAATGGTTTCGGCGCCGGTTTGTCAGGGCAGCAAGGTGAAGTTCATCCAGCTCTCCAGAGTAGAAGAACATCAGCTCATTGCAGTGATCGTGGTGGAAGGTAATCTGATCAAAAATAAAATGCTTACGACAGAGGAAGCACTGGATGATGAGACGATCTTAAAGCTCAACATCCTGCTGAATACTTCGCTGAACGGTCTTTCCATTAATGAGATCAGCCTTGCGATGATCACAGGGCTGAAAAAGCAGGCGGGCGAGCATGAAGCGCTTGTCGGTGATGTGATCGACGCGGTAGCGGAAGCGATCAAGGAGGACAAAGACCTTGAGATCTATACATCGGGAGCCAAAAATATTTTCAAATACCCTGAGCTGACGGATAATGAAAAAGCAAGCGAGATCATCAGTACATTTGAAGAAAAGAATCTGCTGAATTCACTGGTGGAAGAAACGCTTACCAATCCGGAAAACAACGGTATTCAGGTGTATATCGGTGATGAATCACCTGTTTCGACCATGCGTGACTGCAGTGTTGTAACAGCAACCTATGATCTGGGAGAAGGCATGCGGGGTACGATCGGTATTATCGGACCGAAGCGGATGGATTATGAAAAGGTAGTGGATACCATGAAAGGGCTGATGAATCAGCTTGATAATCTGTATGATAAAAAGAAGATCGGTACAAAGGATGATAAATAACATCTTTTCTAATTGAAATAATAAAGAAAAACGGAAAGGGATGATAACATGGCTGAGGATAAAGAAAAAGTAATACAGGATGCGATCAAAGAGGCGCAGAAAGCAGCGGAAAAGGAAGAAAAGGAAGCCGCAAAAGAAGCTGAAAAGGAAGCTACTGAGGAATCTGACAAAAAGGAAACGAAAGCTTCCGAAAAGGAAGAAAAAAAGAAGGACAAAAACGACAGGAAAAAAGATAAAACAAAAGAAAAAATTGACGAACTGGAGGATAAAGTAAAACGCCAGCTTGCAGAATTTGAAAATTTCCGAAACCGGAGTGAAAAGGAAAAGACCCAGATGTTTGATATGGGCGCTAAGAATGTGCTGGAAAAGATACTTCCGGTTGTTGACAACTTTGAAAGAGGTCTTGCTACTCCGATTGTGGATGAAGCAGACCAGCCGTTTGCAGACGGTATGCAGATGATCTACAAGCAGCTGATGAAACAGCTTGAAGATTTGGGTGTCAAGCCTATCGAAGCGATCGGTAAGGAGTTTGATCCGAATTTCCACAATGCAGTGATGCAGGTGGAAAGTGAAGAATATGAAACAGGTTTTGTGGCACAGGAGCTGCAGAAAGGCTATCTGTATAAGGATACGGTAATCCGTCACAGTATGGTAGCGGTTGTTTCTTAGCGGGAAATGGTTATGGTGTAGGGATCTGAAACAGAGATCTTTATATAATATGGCTTTATCGAAAGATAAGGCCGGTGAACAAAATGGATGATTTAAAAATTGGTTTTGAAAAGAATATCTTTAGGAGGAAAAAGTTATGAGTAAAATTATTGGTATTGACCTTGGTACAACAAACAGCTGTGTAGCTGTTATGGAAGGTGGTAAACCTACCGTTATCGCAAATACAGAAGGCGCAAGAACAACACCGTCTGTTGTTGCATTTACAAAAAACGGAGAGCGTCTTGTCGGTGAACCTGCAAAACGTCAGGCTGTTACAAATGCAGAAAATACGATCTCATCCATCAAGAGAGATATGGGTACAGACAGAGGACGTACAATCGAAGGCAAGAAATATTCTCCACAGCAGATTTCAGCTATGATCCTGCAGAAATTAAAAGCCGATGCAGAAAGCTATCTGGGAGAAAAGGTAACAGAAGCCGTTATCACTGTACCTGCTTATTTCAATGATGCACAGCGTCAGGCAACAAAAGATGCAGGTAAGATCGCAGGTCTTGATGTAAAACGTATCATCAACGAGCCTACAGCCGCAGCACTTGCTTATGGTCTTGACAATGAAAAAGAACAGAAGATCATGGTATACGACCTTGGTGGTGGTACATTCGATGTATCTATCATTGAAATCGGTGACGGTGTTATCGAAGTATTATCCACAAACGGTGATACACACCTTGGTGGTGATGACTTTGACCAGAAGATCATTGACTGGATGGTAGCAGAATTTAAGAATGCAAACGGTGTTGACTTATCTACAGATAAGATGGCTATGCAGAGATTAAAAGAAGCAGCTGAAAAAGCTAAGAAAGAGCTTTCTTCCGCTACAACAACAAATATCAACCTGCCATTCATCAGCATGAATGCAAATGGACCGCTTCACTTTGACATGAACCTGTCCAGAGCGAAATTTGATGAACTGACACATGATCTGGTTGAGAGAACAGCAATTCCAGTTCAGAACGCATTGAAGGATGCAGGTATTACAGCAGCAGATCTTGGCAAGGTATTACTCGTTGGTGGTTCTACACGTATTCCTGCAGTACAGGAAAAGGTAAAACAGCTGACCGGCCACGAACCGAATAAATCACTGAACCCTGATGAATGTGTAGCACTCGGTGCTTCCGTACAGGGTGGTAAATTAGCAGGTGATGCAGGCGCCGGTGATATCCTTCTTCTGGATGTTACTCCACTTTCTCTTTCTATCGAGACAATGGGTGGCGTTGCAACAAGACTGATCGAAAGAAATACAACGATCCCGACAAAGAAGAGCCAGATCTTCTCTACAGCGGCAGATAACCAGAGTGCAGTTGATATCAACGTTGTACAGGGTGAAAGACAGTTCGCAAGAGACAACAAGTCTCTGGGACAGTTCCGTCTGGATGGTATCGCACCGGCTCCACGAGGAATCCCGCAGATCGAAGTTACATTCGATATCGATGCCAACGGTATTGTAAACGTATCCGCTAAGGATCTTGGTACAGGTAAGGAACAGCATATTACGATCACAGCAGGCTCCAATATGTCTGATGATGAGATCGATAAGGCAGTCAAAGAAGCTGCTGAATATGAAGCACAGGATAAGGCACGTAAGGAAGCCATCGATGCAAGAAACGAAGCTGATTCCTTCGTATTCCAGACAGAAAAGGCATTAAATGAAGTAGGCGATAAGCTTTCTGACAGTGAGAAATCACCGGTGGAAGCAGATCTTGCAGATCTGAAGTCTTATCTGGAAAGCACAAAGGATCAGGAGCTTACAGCAGATCAGGTATCTGAGATCAATGCAAAGAAAGAAAAACTGCAGACATCCGCTCAGGCACTTTTCACGAAGATGTATGAGCAGGCACAGCAGGCAGCAGGTGCTCAGGGTGCAGCAGGTGCACAGGCAGGACCTGATATGGGTCAGGCGCAGCAGCAGGCAGCACCGGAAGACGATGTAGTTGACGGAGACTTCAGAGAGGTATAAGATAGTAGCTGCGACGCGCAGAACAGATGAAAGAAAATGGAACAGGGTGTGGGCGGTAAAGTCTGCACCCTATCCCTTGTTTGAAAGGTAGAACATAATGGCAGAACAGAAACGAGATTACTATGAAGTCCTCGGTGTCGATAAAAACGCGGATGAGGCTACGATCAAAAAAGCATACCGTACGCTGGCGAAGAAATACCATCCGGATATGAATCCGGGCGATAAGGAAGCTGAGAAAAAGTTCAAAGAAGCTTCTGAGGCATATGCAATCTTAAGTGATCCGGAGAAAAAACAGCAGTATGATCAATTTGGTCATGCGGCATTTGAAGGCGGCGCAGGCGGCGGCTACGGCGGATTTGATTTTAACAGTGCAGATTTCAGTGATATCTTTGGTGATATTTTCGGCGATATGTTTGGCGGCGGCAGAAGACGTGCCAGCAATGGACCGATGAAGGGTGCAAATATCAGAACAAGCGTCAGGATCACATTTGAAGAAGCTGTTTTCGGTGTAGATAAAGAACTGGAGCTGAATCTGAAGGATCCATGTCCGACCTGCCACGGAACAGGTGCAAAACCGGGCACGAGCAAAACAACCTGTCCGAAATGTGGCGGTAAAGGTCAGGTCGTATTTACACAGCAGTCTTTCTTCGGAACAGTCCGTAATGTACAGACATGTCCGGATTGTGGCGGAACAGGTCAGATCATTAAAGATAAATGTCAGGATTGCCATGGAACAGGATATATCTCATCCCGCAAGAAGATCCAGGTATCCATTCCTGCCGGTATTGATAACGGACAGAGCGTCCGGATCCGCGAAAAGGGAGAGCCTGGTACAAATGGCGGACCGAGAGGAGATCTGCTCGTTGAGGTTATGGTACAGCGTCATCCGATCTTCCAGAGACAGGACAGCAATATTTACTCTACAGTCCCTGTATCGTTTGCGGTTGCAGCACTGGGCGGCGAGATCATGATCGATACCGTCGACGGTAAAGTGGCATATACGGTAAAACCGGGCACACAGACTGACACGAAGGTACGTCTCAAAGGAAAAGGTGTTCCGTCCCTGCGGTATAAAGATACAAGAGGCGATCATTATGTAACGCTCGTTGTACAGGTTCCGGATAAATTAAGCCATGAAGCGAAAGAACTGCTCCGTCAGTTTGATGCGGAAACCGGTAATACGCTGGAGGCTGTCAAAAACTACACAGCAGGCAAAAAAGACGATGATCCGAAGGATCCAAAGGGCTCCCCGGATAAGAAAAAGAAAAAAGGTCTTTTTAAATAAAATAAAACAGTTGAAAAGGTGCTTTTAGGAGTACCTTTTCTTTTTGCTTTTCTTTTTTGCGTAAACGGAATATTTGTCTATCTGTCTGAAATCTGCTATAATCAACTATTAAAGTGTTTGGTAGAATGTATATGAGAAAGGAACCGCGTGATGAAGTGGACAAAATTAATGATAAAGACAACTTCCGAGGCAGAGGATATCATCATCAGTACGATGTACGATCTGGGGCTGGAAGGTGCACAGATTGAGGATAAAGTGCCGCTTACCGCATGGGAAAAGGAGCAGATGTTCGTGGATATTCTGCCGGATGGACCAGCAGATGACGGTGTGGCATACCTGAGCTTTTTTGTGGAAGTACCGGAAGAAGGCGATGAAAAACCACAGCTGCCACAGGGACTTGATGGGGCAGCGGACAACTCTTACTTTCTGGTAAGCAGCGGGCAGGTAGTTGATCTGCCGAAGCTGATCGAGCGCATGCAGCAGGAGCTTGACGACCTGCGTATGTTTATGGATATCGGGGAAGGAACGATCACGGTTTCCGAGACGGAAGATAAAGACTGGGTCAATAACTGGAAAAACTTCTTCCATCAGTTTTATATCGATGAACTTCTGGTGACGCCGTCCTGGGAAGAGGTAAAGCCGGAGGATCAGGGCAGAAAGATCCTGCATATCGATCCTGGCACTGCATTTGGGACAGGTATGCACGAGACAACACAGCTCTGTATCCGCCAGTTAAAGAAATATATCACACCGCAGACAGAGCTTCTGGATGTCGGAACAGGCAGTGGTATCTTGGCGATCGTAGCGCTGATGTATGGCGCCGGGCATGCGGTTGGAACGGATCTGGATCCGTGTGCAACGGAAGCGGTCAGGGAAAATATGGAAATGAATGGAATAGACCCTGCTAAATTTGAGATGATGATCGGCAATATCATTACGGAGAAGGAGATCCAGGATCGTGTCGGTTATGGAAAATATGATATCGTAGTAGCCAATATTCTGGCAGAGGTGCTTGTGCCTCTGATGCCGGTTGTGGCAAAATGCTTAAAGCCGGGCGGAACCGTCATTACCTCCGGAATCATCAACGGAAAAGAAGGGCTTGTGGCAGATGCCATGAAAGCCGCCGGTCTTACCGTCGTTGAGATCACCCAGCAAGGAGAGTGGATGCAATGTACTGCATCTATGAGATAGATGCAGTATGCAGCCCCGAGCATTGCGAAGCAAATTTTCACGTGAGGGGTTCCCGAAATGTACTGCATCTATGAAATAGATGCAGTATGCAGCCTCACCGCATTGGCGTAGCCAATTTTGCATGCGGTGAGGTTCCCGCCGCGTTACAAAACTGAGAATCAGAAGTATGATAGGAGAAACGCATGTACCAGTTCTTTGTAGAGCCGGGCGCGATCAGCGAAAAGCAGGTCGTCATTACCGGAAAAGATGTCAATCATATTAAAAACGTCCTGCGCATGAAGGTCGGCGAGGAGATCGCGGTCAGTAACGGCGTCGATGGCAGAGAATACAGATGCGGCATTTTGCAGATGACAGAAGATGCGGTGATCTGCGAACTGCGCTTTATCAAAGAAGACGGCGTAGAACTGCCTTCCAAAATTTATCTTTTTCAGGGACTTCCCAAGGCGGATAAGATGGAACTCATCATCCAGAAGGCAGTGGAGCTTGGCGCTTACGAGATCGTTCCGGTCGCGACAAAACGCGCGGTTGTAAAGCTGGATGCCAAGAAGGAAAAGAGCAAGCTTGCGCGCTGGCAGGCGATCAGTGAGGCGGCGGCAAAGCAAAGCAAACGGGCGGTCATTCCGCAGGTACATTCTGTGATGAGCTACGCTGAGGCACTTACCTATGCGGATGCGCTCGATGTCAGACTGATCCCATATGAAATGGCGGAAGATATGGCAAAAACACGCAGTCTGATCGAAGAGATAAGACCCGGGCAGAGCATCGGGATTTTTATCGGTCCGGAAGGCGGATTTGCACCGGAGGAGATCGAGCAGGCAATGGCACATGCCACGCAGCCGATCACACTCGGCAAGCGGATCCTGCGGACGGAAACAGCCGGTATGACAGTGCTTTCGATTTTGATGTATACACTCGAAGGACAGGAACTGAAAGCGTAAAAAATGCATAAGATAAGATAGGACAAAAGCGGAAAGGAAGACGAAAATGGAAGTATATTTGGATAACTCCGCAACGACGAAGGTATATGATGAGGTCGTGCAGCTTACTTCAAAGATCATGTCTGAGGATTACGGAAATCCCTCCAGCATGCATCAGAAGGGTGTGGATGCGGAAGTTTATGTGAAAGAAGCAAAAGAAAGGATCGCTAAGATACTGAAGGTACAGGAAAAGGAGATCTTCTTTACTTCCGGCGGTACAGAATCCGATAACTGGGCGCTGATGGGTGCAGCGAGTGCAAACAGCAGAGCGGGCAGACATCTGATCACAACCAAAATAGAACATCCTGCAATCCTGCAGACAATGGAATATCTGGAAAGCATCGGCTATGAAGTGACTTATCTGCCGGTCGATGAAAAAGGCGTTTTACGTCTGGATGCACTGGAGCAGGCGATCAGACCGGATACGATACTGGTATCCATTATGCATGTGAATAACGAAGTGGGTGCGATCCAGCCGATCGAAGAGGCCGGTGCACTGATCAAACGCATGAATCCGCATACGCTGTTCCATGTAGATGCGGTGCAGGGCTTTGGCAAGCTTCGTATTTATCCAAAGAAAAGTCATGTAGATATGCTTTCGGTGAGTGGACATAAAATCCACGGACCAAAGGGTGTCGGCATTTTGTATATTGATGAACATGTGAAGATCAAACCGATCATTTTCGGCGGCGGTCAGCAGAAGGGAATGCGATCCGGAACGGAAAATGTCCCGGGAATCGCGGGCATCGGCAAAGCAACAGAGTTGTCATACGCTAACCTTGATCGCGATGTGGAACGGTTATATGAACTGAAACGCTATTTTGAAGATGGGCTGCAGAAGCTGAGTGGTGTTGTCATTAACGGTCCGCTTTATGAACAGGGAGCACCGCATATCGTCAGTGCATCTTTTGCGGGTGTCAGAAGTGAAGTACTTCTGCATGCACTGGAGGATAAGGGCATTTATGTTTCCGCAGGCAGTGCCTGTGCATCCAATAAGCATACGGTCAGTGCTACGTTAAAGGCAATGGGCATCAGCCAGAATCTGCTGGATTCCACGATCCGTTTCAGCTTCAGCGTCTTTACAACCGCGGAGGAATTGGACTGTACTTTACAGTGTTTATATGATATACTGCCGATGTTACGCAAGTATACAAGGTATTGAGCATAGAAAAGAAAGGGAAAATTATGTTTACAGCATTTTTGATAAAATATGCAGAGATCGGTGTCAAAGGCAGAAACCGGTATCTGTTTGAGGATGCACTGGTCGATCAGATCCGTTTTGCACTCAGCAAGATCGATGGTGAATTTGCTGTCCGCAAGACACAGGGTCGTATTTACGTGGATGCACAGTCTGCATTTGATTTTGATGAAACGGTAGAAGCGCTCAAGAAGGTATTTGGTATTTCAGGTATCTGCCCGGTCGTTTATGTCGAGGATGAGGGATTTGAAAAGCTTTCCGGGACGATCGTGAATTATGTCAAGACAGTTTATCCGGAAGGCAATAAGACCTTCAAGGTATGTGCAAGGCGTGCCAGAAAGAATTATCCGATGCGATCCATGGAGATCAACTGTGAGCTTGGCGGCGTCATTCTGGATGCATGCCCGGATATGAAGGTAGATGTGCATCATCCGGATTTTGAACTGAATGTGGAGATCAGAGAAAAGATCTATATCTATTCCGAGATCATTCCGGGACCGGGCGGAATGCCTGTCGGAACAGGCGGTAAAGCGATGCTCCTGCTTTCCGGCGGAATCGATTCCCCTGTTGCGGGTTATATGATCAGCAAACGTGGCGTGAAGCTGGAGGCAACTTATTTCCATGCACCGCCTTATACATCAGAACGTGCAAAACAGAAGGTTGTCGATCTGGCAAAATGTGTTGCGGCCTATGCGGGACCGATCCGCCTGCACGTTGTAAACTTTACGGATGTACAGCTTGCCATTTATGAGAAATGCCCACATGATGAGCTGACGATCATTATGCGCCGCTACATGATGCGGATCGCAGAAACGATCGCAAAAGAAACAGACTGCCTTGGGCTTGTAACGGGCGAAAGCATCGGTCAGGTGGCTTCCCAGACGATGCAGAGTCTTGTTGCAACAAACGAAGTATGCGAGCTGCCTGTATACAGACCGCTGATCGCATTTGATAAGCAGGATATCGTGGATATTTCCGAAAAGATCAATACCTACGAAACATCTATTCTGCCGTTTGAGGACTGCTGCACCATCTTTGTGGCAAAGCATCCTGTTACCAAGCCGAATGTAAAGGTGATCAGAGGACATGAAAAGAATCTCGAAGGCACAGTGGAAGAGCTGGTCAAGACAGCACTTGAAACAAGAGAGATCATAGAGATTGAATAAAAATAGAAAAAGAAAAACGAGCAGCCTGGCTGCTCGTTTCAATCTTCTGTTTGAGGATCTCACAAAGTGAGATCAGATGCATTAAACTGTGTAGTTCTTTAAAACCTTCATAACATCTTCAGCATCGCCTTCAGCATGGATGTTTAAATCGATCGGCTTAGATAAATCCAAGCTGAAAATACCCATGATAGACTTTGCATCGATTACGTATCTTCCTGATACTAAATCAAAATCATAATCAAATTTTGTGATGTCGTTTACGAATGATTTTACTTTGTCAATTGAGTTTAATGAAATCTGTACTGTTTTCATTTGAATTACCTCCTTTTGTTTTAATACCTTCGCTTATTATACTAAAGAAAAGGGGATAAAAAGTCAATACGAAAACCATACAAAAAAAGTGAGGATAACAATGAAAAGTGTGGCATTACATAACCTGGGGTGTAAGGTCAATTCTTACGAACTTGACGTTATGCAGCAATATCTACAAAATAAAGGATATAAAATTGTTAATTTCAACCAAAAAGCTGATATTTATATTATCAATACGTGCACGGTAACAAACATAGCGGACCGGAAAAGCAGACAGATGCTGCATCGTGCCAAGAAGCAGAATCCGGATGCGATCGTTGTGGCAGTGGGCTGCTACGTGCAGACAAATGAGGCTGAGATCGAGAAGGATGACTGCATTGATCTGGCGATCGGAAATAACAGGAAAAATGAGTTGGTGGAGATCATAGAGGCTTATCTGGACAAGCGTCAAAGTCAGACGCCGGATGAGCAGACTGCCGCATCATCGGGGAAGATGTCCGGTGTGGCACCGGACAAGACACTGGGTCACACTTCTGTGATCGATATCAATGCGGAAAAAGAATATGAAGAGATGCAGCTTGTACATACTGCAGAGCACACCCGTGCTTATATCAAAATTCAGGACGGCTGCAATCAGTTCTGCAGCTATTGCGTGATCCCGTATGCAAGAGGGCGTGTCCGTTCCAGAAAGCCGGAGCAGGTGGAAGAGGAAGTCAGAAGACTTGCAGAAGCCGGCTATCATGAGATTGTCCTGACAGGAATTCATTTAAGTTCCTATGGGCTTGATTTTCATGGCGAGTCATACAATACGGCCGGCGGACAAGGTAATGAACAGGAACTTTTGCGGCTGATCGAGCGGATCCATGCGGTAGACGGCATTACCCGTATCCGTCTGGGATCGTTAGAACCCCGTGTGATCACAGAAGCATTTGCAGGCGCACTTGCAGCACTGCCAAAGGTCTGCCCGCATTTCCACCTGTCACTCCAGAGTGGCTGCGACGGTGTGCTGAAACGGATGAACAGAAGATATACGACAGAGGAGTTTGCCCGGAGCGTGGAAATCCTGCGCCGGGTGTACGAGCATCCTGCGATCACGACGGATGTGATCACGGGATTCCCGGGAGAAACCGAGGAAGAGTTTGCACAGACAGTCTCTTATCTTGAAAAGATCCGGTTTTTCGAGATGCATGTCTTCCCTTATTCCAGAAGGGAAGGAACTGTAGCGGCTGATATGCCCGGACAGCTCACAGAAAAAGAAAAGAAGCAGCGCAGCAGTGTACTGCTTGCCATGACTGCAAGACATTCTAAGGAATACCGGGAATACTATATCGGAAAAGAGCAGGAAGTGCTGTTTGAGCAGTGCCATGAAATAGAAGGCAGACAGTATCTGACCGGGCATACACGCAACTATGTACGCGTGGCAGTTCCGGTGGAAGGAATCGATCCGGCAGAAATGACGAATCAGGAACGCATCTGCTGCCTGACAGGCTTTGCAGATGACGAGACCCTGCTCGGCACTTATTAAGAAAACAGGGAATTGTCAGTATCCCGGAATAATGTTATAATGTAATAAGCACAAAGAAAAACAAGCGACACCGAAGGTGGCATTTGTTTTTCTGTGCTTATTAACGAGCAAATATCCTGCGGAGCAGGATGAAGAGTGCGGTATAAAGTCTTTTCAGGGCATGGGGGCAGCAGAAAAGACAGATCATGTAGAAATGTAGAAGGTGGGGTACCAATATGAAATACACAAAGGACGAGATCGCTGAGATTGATCGTGTAGCAAAAGAGACATCACAGGCAATCATGGAGCATTTCCCGAAGGATGTAGATTTCGAGATTGAAATGACGATTGAAACAACAAACAGTGAGAATGGCAATCTGCTTCTGCGTGTAGATGCCAATACATTTGAGATCAGCATTGGTGAAAATTCCTTTAATTTCATGAAAAAAGCAAGCCTGTCCGATTCGACCATGTCGACGAAACAGCAGGAAATTACAGATTTAAAATATAAGTTTTTAAAGAGCGTGCTTGTGATCGGTCTGCCGTCGTTAAATGCCAGACTGGAAAAGCAGGTAAAAGACAGACAGGCAATGCACGATTATATTATGAAGATCGGTGTGAGCGTCGGTATTGCCGTACAGCAGGCAGGGGCAAAGACAGTAAGCCCGGCTGCGGCAGTTTCCCGTCAGCAGGTAGATTACTATATCAACCTGATCAAGGAGCAGCTTACAAGACTGGCATTCAGCTCAGAGATCAATCCGACTACGAGAGGCAGTATCGTGATCCACGGAGAAAGCTCAGACCGTACGATCCGTATTGATGAAACAGTTTACGATTCTCTGACAAACCAGCAGTCTGTGCATGAAATCTATTATTATCTCGATACAAAAGAGATCAAATATTACGAAAATGGCAAGCATAAAAATATCAGTGATCTGTTTATGTCGATCACTGCTTCCGAGAAATACAAAAAGATCTTCAATGAGGTCAATCTGCTGCTGAAAAAAGAAGTTGTGATTGATAAAGATGTGGAAAATTTTGTGCAGTCACAGAAGCCGGTAGAGAACGAATTTTTGAAGCCGGAAATGAATTCCTTTAAGCAGACACATATGGAGTAGGTTACATAATACTTGAAAAAACACAGAAAAAGGGTTACAATACCAAAAACAGACAGGGGCGTGATGAAATGCAGGATTTGGGAAATACACAATATTTTAAAGTGGAAGTAGAGCCGGAAACAGGTGTGAAGGTCGTTCTTTCTACAGTATACGAGGCTTTGAGCGAAAAAGGATACAATCCGGTAAATCAGATCGTCGGTTATATCATGTCGGGAGATCCTACTTATATCACAAGCCATAAGAATGCCAGAAGCCTGATCATGAAGGTGGAACGGGATGAACTGGTAGAGGAAATGCTCAGAGAGTACATTAAAACGAATCATTGGAAATAGTGAGGATATACTATGCGTATTATGGGTTTGGATTTCGGATCAAAGACGGTGGGTGTTGCTGTAAGTGATCCGCTCGGACTGACAGCGCAGAGTCTGGAGATCGTTCGCAGAAAGTCTGAAAATAAATTGAGACAGACCTATGCCAGGATTGAAGAACTGGCAGCACAATATGAAGTGGAGAAATTTGTAGTAGGATTACCGAAGAATATGAATGCAACAGAAGGTGAGCGTGCAGAGAAGTCGCGTGCATTTGCAGATGCGCTTTTCCGCAGGACCGGGATCGAGGTGATCATGTGGGACGAGAGGCTCACAACTGTAGCAGCGGACAGGACAATGATGGAAGCAGGAATCCGCAGGGAAGACCGTAAAGAATATGTGGATGCCATAGCAGCTTCTTATATATTACAAGGGTATCTGGATTATCTCCAGAACCGGAAAGCGTAGATGACAGAATGACAGATGGAAATAACCTGGAAAAGGTTGAATTCATACCGGATGTAGAGGGAGAAAAAGTACAGTTTTATGTGTTGGAGCGGACACGCCTTGGCGGTGTGGATTATCTGCTCGTGACAGATCAGCCGGATGGGGATGCACAGGCGCTGATCTTAAAGGACATTACAGAAAATGACGGGGACGAAAGCGTTTACCGTATTGTATCAGACGATAAAGAACTGGATGCAGTAGCAGCAGTTTTTGAAAATATGCTGGATGATATTGAATTCGTGGAAGACGAAGAAGAATAAGACCGGCAGACAAAATTTAAATTATTAATAAAACAAAGAGAGTACTTTGTACAATTCTATGGATGAAAGGCTTGCCGTTCCATGACCGGGAAAGACGAACTGGCAGCGTGTGTGCATAGTATTTTACCGGGAGACTTTCTTTGCGTTTCAAGAATGTGGAGGAAAAACAATTGAATAAGAAACAAACAGAAAGTCCGTCAAAGCTCAAGATCATACCGCTTGGAGGTCTGGAGCAGATCGGGCTGAATATTACTGCCTTTGAATATGAAGACAGTATTATTGTGGTGGACTGCGGTCTGGCATTTCCGGAGGATGATATGCTCGGAATCGATCTGGTTATCCCGGATGTAACGTATCTGAAGGAAAATGCGGATAAGGTAAAGGGCTTTATGATCACACATGGACATGAGGATCATATCGGCGCACTTCCTTATGTACTCAAGGAACTGCCTGTTCCGATCTATGCGACAAAGCTGACAATGGGTATCATTGAAAACAAGCTGACAGAGCATGGACTGGAAAAAGCAACAAAGCGTAAGGTTGTCAAATTCGGACAGCACATCAATCTGGGACAGTTCCGGGTAGAATTTATCAAGACAAACCACAGTATTGCGGATGCAGCAGCGCTTGCCATTTATTCACCGGCGGGAATTGTCGTGCATACAGGTGATTTTAAAGTGGATTACACACCGGTATTCGGGGATTCCATTGATCTGCAGCGTTTTGCGGAGCTTGGAAAGAAAGGCGTTCTGGCACTGATGTGCGACAGCACAAATGCGGAAAGACCGGGCTTTACCCCTTCTGAGAGAACAGTCGGTGTGACATTTGACAATATTTTCTCGGAGCATACCAATACAAGACTGATCATTGCGACATTTGCATCCAATGTGGATCGTGTGCAGCAGATCATCAATTCCGCTTATAAATACGGACGTAAGGTTGTTGTCGAAGGACGCAGCATGGTCAATATCATTGATACAGCCACAAAGCTTGGTTATATCAATATTCCGGATAATACGCTGATCGATATCGAACAGCTCAAAAATTACCCGGATGAAAAAACAGTCATTATCACAACGGGAAGTCAGGGCGAAAGTATGGCTGCTCTTTCCCGTATGGCATCCGGAATGCACCGGAAGATCTCAATCGGACCGCTTGATACGGTTATCTTCTCGTCAAATCCGATTCCGGGAAATGAAAAAGCGGTTTCCAAGGTGATCAACGAACTGTATGCCAAAGGTGCAGATGTTATATTTGAAGATGCGCATGTATCCGGACATGCCAGACAGGAAGAAATTAAACTGATCTATTCCCTGGTACAGCCGAGGTATTCCATTCCGGTACATGGTGAGTATCGCCATCTGAAAGCGCAGGCAAATCTGGTGCATAAGCTGGGCATGGATAAGGATAACATCTTTATTCTGCATTCAGGTGATGTGCTGGAGCTTTCGGAAGAAGCGGCAAAGGTGACCGGAAAGGTTCCGGTAGGTTCTATTTTCGTAGATGGTCTTGGTGTCGGTGATGTTGGTAATATCGTTATCCGCGACAGACAGCATCTGGCGGAAGACGGTATTCTGATCGTTGTCGTTGCGCTGGACTGCGAAAATAATGTCGTGGTTTCCGGCCCGGATATTGTTTCAAGAGGATTTGTCTATGTGAGAGAATCCGACGAGCTTCTGGATGGCGCAAGAGACATTGTGTCGGATGTACTGGATGACTGCATCGACAGAAACATCTCTGACTGGGGAAGAATGAAAAATGCGATGAAAGATTCTCTGAATGAATATTTCTGGAAGAAGACAAAACGTCGCCCGATGATCCTGCCTATTATCATGGAGGTGTAGGCTATGCTCGAAATACAGAAAGAACTGGATCAGTTTATTCTGACGATCAAAAACACACAGGTATACAAAGAGTACCAATTGCAGAAAAGCAAGGTAAAAGAAAATCCGGATCTGAAAAGACAGCTGGATCAGTTCAGAATGAGAAATTATGAGCTGCAGACAAAGCATTGCCCGGATAATCTGTACGATGAAATGGACTGCTTCCAGAGAGAGTACGAGCAGTTCCGGGAAATCCCGCTGGTGCATGATTTTCTGGCAGCGGAGCTTGCGCTCTGTCGCCTGGTACAGGAAGTATCGGATGGTGTGATGCGCGCGGTAGCGGAGGATTTTGAATGATGTCAGGGGCAAAAGTCAAAAACCACGATGTGCTTACACAGGAGTGGTTTTATGACTTGTTGCCCCGCCCGGGCATGAGCATAAAAGTGGAGCGGAGCTTCGCGATATGCGAATGCCGGGCAGGATTGTGAGAGTGCGCAGCACGGAACAATCCGTATGACATTATTGATACAGATAATATCGTGCATTGCAGATGCATGATACGGAGGAAGGAACTGTAATGAAAGCAAAGCAAGTGACCGGAGCGGTTTTTAATATGATATTCCGACTGGTGCTGTCCATCATCATTATACTGGTGGTATACAGACTTGCCATGTATTCCTATCATCTGGGTTATATGGTGTTTGCGGATGTGGCAAAGGAAGCGGAGCCGGGCAGAGATATCACGATCGCCGTAGATACAGAGGATAGCACGATGGATGTTGCAAAGACGCTGGAAAACAGAGGGCTGATAGATGATGCAAGAGTATTTTTCCTGCAGGAAATGCTGTCAGAATACCGTGGTAAGATCCAGCCGGGCATTTATACGCTCAATACATCTATGACGGCTGAAAAGATGCTGGCGGAAATGGCGGCAAACGCACCTTCCGATGACGAAGAGTCTGAAGATGCACAAACGACGGATACGGAAAATACGAATGCATCGGATGATGTCTCAGATGGCGTTTCAGATGCTGCGGAGGATACGCCGGCAGCAACAGATACGCAGTCTGCGGAGTCACACAGCGAGGATGTACAATGATAGTTGATCAGAGATACGTGGATTATATCAATTCACTGGAAAAGGAGCTTCCGCCATATCTGGAAGAACTGGAACAGTATGCACTTCAGACGGAAGTACCGATCATCCGAAAAGAGATGCAGAGCTTTTTGAAAACACTGCTTAAGATGAATAAACCGAAGCAGATCCTGGAGGTGGGAACTGCTATCGGTTTTTCTGCATTACTGATGAAGGAATTTATGCCGGCGGATGGGCAGATCACAACGATCGAGAAATATGAGAAAAGAATACCGGTCGCCAGAGCAAATTTTGAGGCGCACGGAGACGGAAGGATCACGCTTCTGGAAGGAGATGCCATGGAAATTCTGGCAGGACTTACCGGAAGCTACGACATGATCTTTATGGATGCGGCAAAAGGACAGTATATCCATTTTATGCCGGATGTGCTCAGGCTTCTGGCACCGGGCGGTGTATTATTGTCTGATAATGTGCTGCAGGATGGGGATATCATCCAGTCCCGCTATGCGGTAGCAAGAAGAAACCGTACGATCCATACGAGAATGCGGGAATATTTATATGAACTGAAAAACAACGAAGCGCTTGTGACCTCCATCATACCTCTCGGAGATGGGATCGCGCTTTCGGTAAAGAAGGATAAGTAAAATGAGAAAACCAGAATTATTGATTCCGGCAAGCAGCCTGGAAGTATTAAAAACAGCAGTTATATTTGGTGCGGATGCGGTTTATATCGGCGGAGAGACATTTTCCCTGCGTGCAAAGGCGAAGAATTTCAGCCACGAAGATATGAAAGAAGGCATTGCATTTGCGCATGCCCATGGCGTCAGAGTACACGTAACGGCAAATATTCTGGCACATAATTACGATATGGAGCCTGCCAGAAACTATTTTCAGGAACTGGCAGAACTTTCGCCGGATGCGATCATCGTGGCAGATCCGGGCATGATCATGCTGGCAAAAGAAAACTGCCCGGATATTGAGATCCATTTAAGCACACAGGCAAACAATACCAACTACATGACTTATCGTTTCTGGTACGGGCAGGGTGTAAAACGTGTGGTATCCGCAAGGGAATTATCTTTGAAGGAGATCAAAGAGATCCGGGAACAGATCCCTGAAGATATGGAGATCGAGAGTTTTATCCATGGTGCTATGTGTATTTCTTATTCCGGCAGATGCCTGCTCAGTAATTATTTTACAGGCAGAGATGCCAACCGCGGTGCCTGCACCCATCCTTGCAGATGGAAATATGCAGTAGTGGAAGAATCCCGACCGGGCGAGTATATGCCTGTTTATGAAAATGAAAGAGGCACTTATATTTTCAACTCCAAGGATCTTTGCATGATCGAGCATATCCCGGAAATGATCGATGCGGGAATCGACAGCTTTAAGATCGAGGGCAGAATGAAAACGGCTCTTTATGTGGCAACAGTTGCGAGAACATACCGGAAAGCGATCGATGCCTGTCTGGAATCAAAAGAAGCATACGAAGCGATCCTGCCATGGTGCAGGGAAGAAATTTCCAAATGTACCTATCGCCAGTTTACAACGGGATTTTATTTTGGCAGACCGGATGAAAATACACAGATCTACGACAGCAATACTTATGAGCAGGAGTATATTTATCTCGGTATCGTGGAAGATGCAGAAGCTGCACAGGAAAATGCGGGAAGTATCGTATCCATTACACAGCGTAATAAGTTCAGTGTCGGAGAGACGATCGAGATCATGAAGCCGGATGGCAGCAATGTACAGACGACCGTATTGTCTATTGTAAATGAAGAAGGCCGGGAGCAGGAAAGTGCACCGCATCCGCAGCAGAAGCTCCGCGTTTTGCTTAGTGAGAAAGCTTCTCATTATGATCTTCTGCGCAAAAAAGCATGTGCAACAAGCTGATCCTGATTGTGCAATATAGACATTTGGCAGCAAAAATTCTGCAAATGTTTTAGAAAATTCGACCAATTTTTGAAAAATAGAAAAATGGGTATTGAAATTTAAAAAAAATAAGAGTATCTTAATAGCAACGAAAGGAATCTTTCGAAAATAAGATAACTTGAACGATGATGTTCCAAACGGTAGTTTTGGAACATTTTTTTGTATCAGGGAAATTTGATATAAAGCACAAAAAGAACGTTATCAAGTATCTAATATAAAAAAGAAAGGGAGATATGAAATGAGCGGAGTTACAAATGTGGAAGAAATTTTCGGTAAAAACGTGTTCACACTTGGTAAGATGAAGGAACGTCTGCCAAAGGATGTGTACAAGGAAGTGAAAAAGGTCATGGATCAGGGCGGAGAGCTTTCCATGGCAGCAGCAAATGTTGTTGCAAAAGCAATGAAGGACTGGGCATGTGAAAATGGTGCAACACATTACACACATTGGTTCCAGCCACTGACAGGAATCACGGCAGAAAAGCATGATGCTTTCGTTTCACATCCGGATGAAGCCGGTAAGATGATCACAGAGTTTTCCGGAAAGGAACTGATCAAGGGCGAGCCTGATGCATCTTCATTCCCGTCAGGTGGTCTGAGAGCAACTTTCGAAGCAAGAGGTTATACAGCATGGGATATCACAAGCCCTGCATTCTTAAAAGAAGCTTCAACAGGCGTGATCCTCTGTATCCCGACAGCCTTCTGTTCTTATACAGGTGAGGCACTGGATAAAAAGACACCACTGCTGCGTTCCATGGAAGCTGTATCCAAACAGGCACTTCGTATCGTCCGTTTATTTGGAAATACAACAGCAACAAAAGTAACTGCATCCGTAGGACCGGAGCAGGAGTACTTCCTTGTTGATGAGAATCTGTATAAAAAGAGATCTGACCTGATGTTTGCAGGCAGAACCTTATTTGGCGCACCTGCTCCAAAAGGACAGGAAATGGAAGATCACTATTTCGGTGTTATCCGTGAACGTGTCGGCGCATACATGAAGGATCTGAATGAAGAACTTTGGAAATTAGGTGTTACGGCAAAAACACAGCATAATGAAGTAGCTCCTGCACAGCATGAGCTGGCTCCGATCTATGAAACAGCCAATATCGCAGTTGACCACAACCAGCTTGTTATGGAGACAATGAAACGTGTCGCTGTACAGCATGGCCTGAGATGTCTGCTGCATGAGAAACCATATGCAGGCGTCAATGGTTCCGGTAAGCATGACAACTGGTCCATTACAACAGATGACGGCATGAACTTACTTGAGCCGGGTGATACACCAAATGAAAACATCCAGTTCCTGCTTGTACTTGCCTGCATCATGAAAGCGGTTGACAAACATGCAGATCTGCTCCGCCAGTCCGCATCCGATGTCGGAAACGACCACAGACTTGGGGCAAACGAAGCACCGCCGGCAATCATTTCCATGTTCCTCGGTGAACAGCTTGAGGATGTAGTAAAACAGCTTGTAGAAACAGGTAATGCTGCTTCCTGCAAAGAGGGTGGTAAGCTGGAGACAGGTGTATCCACACTGCCTGATCTGGATAAAGATGCAACAGACCGTAACCGTACTTCGCCATTTGCCTTTACAGGTAATAAGTTTGAATTCCGTATGGTTGGTTCCGCTGATTCCATCGCCGGCCCGAATACAACACTGAATGCGATCGTAGCGGAAGCGTTCTGTGAAGCTGCTGACAGACTGGAAAAAGCAGAAGATTTTGAAACAGCAGTACATGATCTGATCAAAGAATACATGACAGAGCACCAGAGAATCATCTTCAATGGAAACGGCTATTCCGATGAGTGGGTAGTAGAAGCTGAGAAACGTGGACTTCCAAATATCAAATCCATGATCGAAGCTGCTTCTACACTGACAAGTGAGAAGGCAGTCGCACTGTTTGAGAAGTTTGGTATTTATACAAAGGCAGAACTGGAATCCCGTGAAGAGATCATTTATGAAACATATGCAAAGACGATCAATATCGAAGCACTGACCATGATCGACATGGCAGGCAAGCAGATCATCCCTGCAGTTGTGAAATATACAAAGACACTGGCAGATACCGCAAATGCCATCAAGGCAGCAGGCGGAGACGCAAGCGTACAGACAGAGCTTCTGGCTGATGTTTCCACAAAACTTGCAGCAATGCAGAAGGAACTCAACAAGCTGGTAGCTGACGAGAAAGAAGCAAGTGCTATGGAAGATGTAAAGGCACAGGCATTCTTCTACAAAGATACGATCAAGGCTACTATGGATGAGCTGAGAAAACCTGCTGATGAGCTGGAAATGATCGTTGACAAAGACGTATGGCCGATCCCGACCTACGGCGAGTTAATGTTCGAGGTATAGAATTCCTTTTGGATGTTATGAAATGAAGTGTATAAATGTGCGGAAACAGCTTGTTTCCGCGCATTTCCTTCTATAAAAAAGAGAAAATAAAAAATAATCAAAAAAATTTGAAAAAGTACTTGCATAATAAAAAAACATTTGCTATAATCAATTTCGTTGTGATGGGCTATCGCCAAACGGTAAGGCAACGGACTCTGACTCCGTCATTTCAAGGTTCGAATCCTTGTAGCCCAGCTTTTGGAAGCCCGGTTGAATTTCAACCGGGCTTTTTGTAACCCAGAAGAAAACCAAGCACGAGCGAAGCGAGTATTTGGTTTTATCTGGGCGTACAACGAGAAAATCGAAGAGCACGAAGTGCGGCTGCTGTGATAACAGCAGGATTTTCGAGTATGTGTGAAAATCACGTGAAAAATGAAAGCAGCGAAGCTGCGACGCTACGAAGTAGCGGATTTTTCGAGTCTGGTAAGAATAAAACAAAATCTCGAGCGAAGCGAGGTAAACCAATGTATTCATTCAACAGCAGAGTGCGTTACAGTGAAGTAAATAAAGATGGCAGGCTGAAGCTTGTTTCGCTGCTGGATTATTTTCAGGACTGCTCCACGTTTCATTCCGAGGATGTGGGGATGGGAACGGAATACCTGGCAGGACAGGGACTGGCATGGGTACTGAATTTCTGGCAGATCGATGTCATGAGGTATCCGCAGCTTTGCGAACAGATCACGATCGAGACATGTCCCTATGCATTTAAAGGCTGTTTGGGCTTTCGTAATTTTGATATGCTTGATGAGCAGGGAAACAGGATCGCCGTTGCCAATACGCTCTGGACACTTCTGAATCTGCAGTCCATGCGGCCGGCAAAGCCGACGGAAGAAATGCTGCAGGCTTACAGCATTTCTTCAAAGCTTCCAATGGAATATCTGTCACGGAAAATTCCGGTAGAAGGAGAGGGAGAGAGACAGGATGAGGTGCTTGTCCGGAAACATCATCTGGATACCAATTACCATATGAACAACGGACAGTATGTTGCTGTGGCGTCGGATCTTCTGCCTGAGAATTTTGAGGTGAACCGGCTGATGGTCAGCTATCATAAATCTGCGGTGCTGGGAGACATTCTGTATCCGGTTATTTACGGAAAAGGAACAGAGGAAGTGACTGTTGTATTGGAAACGGAAGAACACAGCCCTTATGCGATTGTAAAATTTAACGGAATACTGAGCAAACAGGAGAATCGGGTTCCGGTTGTGGGAAAGATATTGTAAATTAAGAAGGAAAGCAGGCTAATATGATATTTGGAAAGAAACAGACACTTGTCATGATAAAAAGGGTTGAATTCGGTATTTATCTGGCAGAGACAATGAAGGATGCGGAAAACAAAGTGCTTTTGCCGAAAAAACAGGTTCCGGCAGATATGGAAGTGGGAGATCCGATCGATGTGTTTTTATACAAGGATTCCAATGACCGCCCGATCGCGACGGTGAAGGAGCCAAAGCTGACACTCGGACAGACGGCAAGGCTGCGTGTCGTATCCGTCGGAAAAGTGGGTGCTTTCCTGGACTGGGGACTGGAAAAGGATCTGTTTCTGCCATATAGAGAGCAGACCACACAGGTAAAAGCAGGCGACGAAGTGATCGCTGCCCTGTATCTGGATAAGAGTGAACGCCTCTGTGCAACGATGAAGGTGTATCCTTATCTGCAAAAAGAAAGTCCCTATCAGAAAGATGATGTTGTGACCGGTATGGTATATGAGATCAGTCATAATTTCGGGGCGTTCGTAGCGGTGGATGACAAGTATTCCGCGCTGATCCCGAAAAAAGAACTGTACGGAGAACTTCATGTGCTTCAGCAGATCAGTGCGCGCGTGACCGGTGTGAAGGAAGACGGTAAGCTGGATCTTGGGATCCGGCAGAAAGCACATCTGCAGATGAGTGAGGATGCAGATAAAGTGCTGTCTCTTTTGCAGGAAAAGAAGGGATTTTTACCGTTACATGACAAATCATCTCCGGAACAGATCCGGGAAACGATCGGTATGAGTAAAAATGAATTTAAGCGTGCGATCGGACATCTTTATAAAGAACATCTGATCATGCTGGAAAGTGACGGAATCCGGTTAAAGAAGTAAAAGAATACTTTTCTTTTGGCAAAATATAGATTATACTGAGACTGTAAAATGTACATGAATATTTAAAAAAAGGAGAATGAAAAATGAAGATCCAGAATATTACAAACATTGAAAAATTTTTTGAAGTAGTTGACAGCTGTAAAGGCAAGGTTGAACTTGTAACGGGAGAAGGCGACAGACTGAATTTGAAATCAAAGCTTTCCCAGTACGTTTCCATGGCAAAGCTTTTTTCTGACGGTACGATTTCAGAGCTGGAGCTGCTGGCATATGAGCCGGAAGATATCAATAAGTTAGTAAACTTCATGATGAACAACTAAGAGCCGCATGAATCCGAAAAAGGTTAATTGGCTGTTTTTGACAACATTGCTTGTGGAAGCGGCGGTCATGGCGTTTATGTATCTGTGCAGTGATATTTCACTGGGAATTATAGAAAGTCTTCTGCTCAGTCAGTTGATCGTACTGGTTCCGGCTGTCTTGTTCCTGTTTGGGACAAGGACGGATCCTGGCAGGCTGATCGCCCATAACAGACCGAAATTTACCACGACGCTTCTGGTCGTGGTATTTACCTTTCTGTGTATGCCTGCGATCATAGCGGTAAATGCATTTTCCATGCTGTTTGTGGATAATGAGGTCGCCGGGCTGCAAAGCTATATGTTGTCAGTACCGTGGTGGCAGATTCTGCTTATGGTCGGTATTATAGGACCGGTCAGTGAAGAATTTGTGTTCCGGGGCGTCATCTATCATGGCTATAAGACAAGTCAAAGGTTTGTCGGTTCTATGCTGTTATCGGCGCTTTTATTTGGACTTACCCACTTGAATTTCAACCAGATGAGCTATGCGGTATTGGTGGGTATAGTCAGTGTACTGCTGTTAGAGGGCAGCGGCAGTATCTTTTACAGTATGCTGTTCCATATCTGCATTAACACGACAAATGTTGTGCAGATGCTGGTGCAGAAGGCACAGGGCACTATCATGAGTCAGGAAGAGAGCATGGCATATATTGAGCGAACGATGCAGATGCCTTATAAACAGGCGTTGGCGGTTTCTGTATCGGTCTACGCGGTGATCGCTGCAGGCGCGGCGGCACTTGCAGGCTGTCTGCTTTACCTGATCGTGAAAAAAGAAAACAGAGTGCAGCATATGCAGCAACTGCTGCATGGAAATACGGGAGAGAAAAGGACAAAACTGATTTCTGTTCCGCTGGTCATTTCTGTTGTGCTTTGCCTGCTATATATGACAGCAGATGTATTTTGGGGTTAAAGGTGAAACTAATATGAGAAAAATGCAGGTATTGGGCATAGAACTGCAGGATCATACCGTGCGTGAGGCAATGAAAAAAACGGATGCCTTCCTGCGGGACGGAAAAGTCAGTACGATTGCCTATATTACAATGCGGGGTCTGATGGAAGCGGAGGAATCACAGGAAAGACAGGACTTCTTGAGAGAACTTGATCTTACTGTTCCGGCAGACAGTGATATTTTACGTGCGGCCGGCATTGCAACGCGAAACAGAGTGAGAGAAGTAGATAACGATGAGTTTCTGACGGAATTTCTGCGGAAGATTGTCAGGGGCAGACAGACGGTATATTTGTTGACCAGTACACAGGGGCAGCTGCAGCTGCTTCGGGATGGTCTTCTCAGTTATCAGGAGAATCTGCGGATCATAGGAAGCTATTCTCTGGATGAGCTGGAGCAGGATGACGATTATCTGGTAAATGAGATCAATGTAGAGACACCGAATGTACTCATCACGAATATTTCATCCCCACAGCGAGAGGCTTTTTTTGAAGCAAACCAGATGAAGCTGAATGTGGAAGTCTGGCTGATGCTGAAGGATGAGGTAGTCCACAGCAACAAACATAAAGGATTGTTTTGGATATTACATGACAGAGTTGTCCGTAAGCTCTTTAAACACAAAGTAGTACAGTACTTAAACCATGAAAAAGAATCATAAGGCTTCGGGAGGGAAAGCAGATGCATTTCTTCCGGAGTCTTTTGTTTTTTGCCGGGCGACGAGAAAAATGCACGCATTTATGCGGTGCGTTTGACAAACGCTAATCAGAGCGGGATTTGCAGAGCACATCCTGTTTCTGCGTGACAGAATTTGTGAAATGAAAAGGTAAAAAATGCATAAAAAAATAGGGGAAATTGGTGGATTTTTTTGTGGATATATATTAAAATAAAAAAAGCAATATGCAAAAGGCTATTGAGAAGGTATCTATCTTTGTGAAAAATGTATAACTATCCGACGGGGATAGGTGGGAAAAGGAGCGGGGCTATGATTTCAAATCAAATTCTGCAGAATACGTTAGACGGATTAAAAGCAATTTCACGTGTTGATTTTGCAGTTATTGATACAGACGGAAAGACGATTGTTTCCACAACGGAAAATGAGCTGGAATATCCGGTGGCAGTGGTTGATTTTGTAAAATCACCGGCGGACAGCCAGGAGGTTTCCAAATACCAGTTCTTTAAGATTTATGATGAACAGGTTGCAGAATATGTGCTGGTCGCTATCGGTTCCGGAGAGGACGTCTATATGATCGGTAAAATGGCAACATTTCAGATCCAGAATCTGATGGTTGCATATAAAGAGCGGTTTGATAAGGACAACTTTATCAAAAACCTGCTTCTGGACAACCTGCTTCTGGTAGATATTTACAGCCGGTCCAAAAAGCTGCGTATTAAGATGGAAGCACCGCGTACCGTAATGATCATTGAAGCGGGCGAGGGAAAAGATGCCAATTCTGTGGAAGTGATCAGAGAATGTCTGGGCAACGGAAACCGCGATTTCATTACCGCTGTGGATGAAAACAGCGTGATCGTTGTCAAAGAGATATTGGAAGAAGTGCCAAAGGCAGAGCTGGAGCGTGTGGCAAAGAGCATCATTACGACGCTGGAGAAAGAAGGGGCGTCTGATGTACATATCGCATACGGCAGCATTGTCGGAGAACTGAAGGAAGTCAGCCGTTCTTACAAGGAGGCCAAGATGGCACTGGATGTTGGCAAAATCTTTTTCGGTGAAAGAGAGATCATGGCATACAGCGAGCTTGGTATAGGGCGTCTGATCTATCAGCTTCCGATTCCGTTGTGCAAGATGTTCATCCGCGAGATCTTTGGTAATAAGAGCCCGGATGATTTTGATGAAGAAACCGTTGTGACGATCAATAAGTTCTTTGAAAACAGTCTGAATGTTTCGGAGACCTCAAGACAGCTGTTTATCCACCGTAACACGCTGGTGTACAGACTGGATAAGCTGCAGAAGTCAACAGGACTGGATCTGCGTGTTTTTGAGGACGCGATCACTTTTAAGATTGCCATGATGGTTGTCAAATATATGAAATATATGGAAACATTTGAGTATTGATAAACGAGGAGAGAGTCTCATGATTACACTGGAAAATGTAAGTAAAGCATATTCGACAGGAGCACCGGCACTGAATAATGTCAGCCTGAAGATTGAAGCGGGAGAATTTGTTTTTGTCGTAGGAGACAGTGGTTCCGGTAAATCAACACTGATCAAGCTGCTTTTGCGGGAACTGCTTCCGACTTCCGGGAAAATAATGGTAAATGACATTGATGTGGCAAGCCTGCGTCATAAACAGATTCCGAAATACCGCAGAAAGCTTGGCGTGGTATTTCAGGATTTCCGTCTTCTGAAAGATAGAAATGTATATGAAAATGTGGCGTTTGCACAGCGTATTGTGCAGACACCGTCTAAGGAAATCAAAAAAAATGTTCCGTCCATTCTTTCGACAGTAGGACTGGCGGGCAAATATAAGGCAAGGCCGAAGCAGCTGTCCGGTGGTGAGCAGCAGCGTGTTGCACTGGCAAGAGCTCTTGTGAATAATCCACCGATCCTTCTGGCAGATGAGCCGACCGGAAATCTGGATCCGAAAAACTCATGGGAAATCATGAAGCTTCTAGAAGAGATCAATGAGAGAGGCACAACGGTTCTGGTTGTAACGCACAACCGGGAAATCGTAAACGCAATGAAGAAACGTGTTATTACAATGAACAAAGGCGTTATTGTGAATGACGAGAAGGAAGGTACATACATCGATGAGATTTAGTACATTAATCTATACAATAAAGCAGGGTATTGTTAATATATTCCGTAATAAATGGTATTCACTTGCCTCTATGGCAACGATCAGCGCGTGTTTGTTCATGTTCGGCATTTTTTATTCGCTTGTGGCAAACTTCCAGTACATTGTAAAGGAAGCGCAGGACGGCGTTGCGGTTACGGTATTTTTTGAGGAAGGGATCAGTGATGAGAGGATCGCAGAGATCGGATCGCTGATTGAAAAAAGAGCAGAAGTATCCCATGTTAATTTTGTATCGGCAGATGCAGCATGGGAAAGTTTCAAGGATGATTATCTCGGAGAATATGCAGATGGCTTCGGGGATGACAATCCATTGCCGAATTCGGCAAACTATGAGGTGTATCTGAATGATGTATCCATGCAGGATTCCCTGGTCACTTATGTGGAATCTCTTGATGGTGTCAGGAGGGTTAACCGTTCTGAGGTAACAGCCAATACCCTTTCCGGTATGAATAAACTGATCGGTTATGCATCGGCGGGTATTATCGCTATCCTGCTTGCCGTATCCATTTTCCTGATCAGCAATACGGTTACAATCGGTATTTCTGTCCGCAAAGAGGAAATTAATATCATGAAATATATAGGAGCGACGGACTTTTTTGTCAGAGCGCCGTTTGTGATCGAAGGTATTTTGATCGGTCTTGCGGGATCTGTTCTGCCGCTTGCTATCATTTATGTGATCTATAATAATGTGATCGCATATGTATCAACCAGATTTTCCATGCTGTCACAGCTTCTGAAATTCCTGACGGTAGATCAGGTATTTCAGGTGCTGATGCCAATTTCGCTGATCATCGGTATCGGTATCGGTTTCTTTGGCAGTTTTTCAACAGTACGAAAGCATATCCGGGTATGATGCAGGTTTAATACAGGATAGGAAAAGGTAAGGTATTTAGGAAATGGTAAGAAAAAAAGGTGTAATTGGGGCAATTATGGCAGCGGTTTTGCTCATTGGTGCAACAGGAACTGCTTTTGCGGCGCCGGAATCGGCAGATAGTCTGGATGATGCGATCAATAAAGGAACGGATGCACTTTCGGATGCACAGGATGAAAAGAAACAGCTGCAGTCCAATCTGAGTGCGGCGCAGGCAATGAAAAAGGAACTGGAAAATGCCAAGACCGCACTGACCGGTGATGTGGTGGAGCTGGATTCCCAGATGAGTGAAGTTTCCAACGATCTGTTAGAGGTACAGAACCTTCTGGACACAAAGGAAGCGGAGCTGGAAAAGACAACAAAGGAACTTGCACAGGCAAAGATCGATGTGGAAAAACAGTATGAGGACATGAAGCTCCGCATTAAGTTTATGTATGAAAACGGTACGATGTCTTATATCCAGATCCTGCTCAGCAGTGGCAGCTTCAGCGAACTTTTGAATAAAGCAGAATATATTGAGCAGGTATCTGAATATGATAGAAATATGCTTCAGACATATCAGGATAACCGGGATAAGATCACAAGGCTGGAAAAGGATCTGAAGGACCAGAAAGAAGTACTGGAACAGGTTAAGGGTGATGTGGAAGCGAAGCAGACGGAGATGGCAGGTCTGATCTCAGATAAGCAGACGGAGATCGAAGGCTATGAAAGTGATATCCAGAATAAAGAAGAAGCGATCAAAGAATATGAAGCTATGATTGCAGAGCAGGATTCCACCATCAAGGCACTGGAGGCTTCTGTGGCTGCAGCGAAGGCAAAACGGACGCAGATGACGGTATCCGACAACAGTACAAATGCCGCAGACCAGCCGCATTACGGCGGTGGCGCATTTGTATGGCCGGCTCCATCTTATACAAGAATATCAGACGACTATGGATACAGGACACATCCGATTCTGGGTATACAGAAGTTTCACAGTGGTGTGGATATGGCGGCACCGAGTGGTTCTTCCATTCTGGCGGCAGCGGATGGAACCGTTGTTGCAGCTACTTATAATGCAACAATGGGTAATTATGTGATGATCGATCATGGAAACGGACTTTATACGATTTATATGCATGCATCTGCCCTTTATGTATCAAGCGGACAGTCTGTCAGTGCAGGCAGTACGATCGCTGCGGTCGGTTCAACGGGACGAAGCACAGGTGCGCATCTGCACTTCAGCGTCCGCCAGAACGGAAGCTACGTCAGCCCATGGAACTACTTGTAAACCTGCAGAGCCGTGTAACCGCATCGGATTTCTGAGGAGCAAGCTTGCTTGCGGAGCAGAAAAACGATGCGGTTATGGGGCGAGCAGCCCACATGAGCAAAAGGAGCCGCAGAGCGGCGAGTTTGCGAATGAGGCTCTGCAGGAGAAGAAAGACGGCGAGCAGCCCACATGAGCAAAAGGAGCCGCGAAGCGGCGAGTTTGCGAATGAGGCTCTGCAGGAGAAGAAAGATGGCGAGCAGCCCACATGAAATAGTGAATCAAGGGAAGGGAAATCAAATTGGAAGAGAATAGGCAGGATGTAGAAAACGAACGGAATACAGAATCAGATCAGGAAGTTTTGGAGCGGATCGAGAAAAAGAGGCGTCGGACAGCCCGCTATAACTTTTTTGCGCTGGGTGTTCTGGTAGGGCTTCTGGTCGCTTTTTTACTGACTGTTGTACTTGTGGGTGGCGGTATTCTGAATCCGGGTGCACAGCTGGCGGCAGGATCGGTGTCAAAGACGGATGATGCGGTTCTGACAAATGAAGTAAAAAATAAGATCGGACTTCTCGAAGACAGTATTCATGAATATTATCTGGGGGATACGACAAACGAGGATCTGGAGACAGGGATTTATAAGGGTATGGTCGATGCGCTCGGTGATCCGTATTCCGAATATTATACACCGGATGAGCTCAATACCCTGCGGGAAAGCACAGAGGGTATTTACTATGGTATCGGTGCTTATATCGGTATTGACGGAGAGACGGAATATTGTAAGATCACAAGTGTGATACCGGACACCCCGGCTGAAGCAGCAGGGCTGCAGGCGGAGGATATCATTGTAGAGGTAGATGGCACAAGCACAAAAGGCATGACAACAACAGATGTGGTTGCACTCATCAAAGGCGAGGAAAATACAGATGTAACGCTGACGGTCTACCGTAAGGGTGAAACAGATTATCTGGATATTACCGTGACACGTAAAAAGGTGGAAGCACCGACTGTCAGCTATAAGATGCTGGATAGCAATATTGCGTATATTCAGATCGCACAATTTGAGGATGTGACCGGAGATCAGTTTACAGAGCAGATCGCAAAGGCAAGAGAAGATGGCATGAAAGCATTGATTCTTGATCTTCGTAATAATCCGGGTGGAACACTGACAAGTGTCATTGAGGTGGCGAGACAGCTTCTGCCGAAAGGCCTGATCGTGTATACGGAGGATAAGAATGGAGAACGGGATGAATATAAATGTGACGGTTCTCACGAGCTGGAAGTACCGATGGTAGTGCTGGTCAATGAAAACAGCGCATCCGCATCCGAGATCCTTTCCGGTGCGATCAAGGATTATGGTATTGGCACGCTGCTTGGTACAACAACCTTTGGAAAAGGAATTGTACAGAAGGTATTCGGCATCACAGACGGTTCCGCTGTGAAACTGACGATCAGCCATTATTATACACCGAACGGGAATGATATCCATGGCGTAGGTATCGAGCCGAATGAAACACTGGATCTGGATGTAGATCAGTATCTGAAGAATGGTACAGATAATCAGCTTGAACGTGCGACAGAGATACTTGAGGGAGAGATTGTGAAATGAAACAGGCATATCTGATAACGGCATATAAGAATTTTGATGAGCTGTATGAGCTTGCGGAAATATTGTCAAAGACAGCATATGTATTCATTCATGTGGATGAGAAAAGCCGTGAGATCACAGATGCGGATGTGGAGAAACTGAACCGGCTTCCGGGCTGCGAAGCGATCCGGGAATACCGCATTGTATGGGGTGGCTTTGCACATGTGCAGGCGATCGTAAAGCTGATGGCAATGGCACTTTCCAAAGAAGATGTTTCTTACATGCATCTTCTGACTGGAGAGGATTTTCCACTCCTGACACCGGAACAGTTGGATGAAAAGTTCCTTACATCCGATCAGATCTTTATGGACTATCTGACGCCGGAACAGCTTCCGGAAACGGTAACGAAGCGATATCAGTATTATAACTGGTTTACAGATCAGAATGTGAAAAATAAAGTGTTATGGCAGTTGCAGAACATGACGGTAAAGGTGCAGAAAAAGGCGGGTATCTGCCGAAAGGGAATCGGGCCTTTTACAAAGATTTACAAAGGACTTGTGTATGTATCCATGCCAAGAGAAGCAGCAGCTTATGTCGTTTCTTTCGTGGCAAAGCACGGAGAATTCTGGGATGATCTTGCGGTATGTCAGGTACCGGAGGAGTTCTTCTTCCAGACGATATTTATGAATGATAAAAACTGGCGGGAGCATGTGGTAAACAAACAGCTCCGCTATATGGACTGGACAAAGGGAGATGGTTCCAGCCCGGCATATCTGACACTGGAGGACTATGATAAGGTAAAAGCCAGCGGCTGTGCATTTGCCCGGAAATTCCATCCGAAGCAGTCTGAAATCCTCCGGGATAGACTCCGTGAGGATCTTGGGATCGAGTCTTAAGCAGCGATCATTGGAGGCGTTGTGGCACTGACAGTGCTGCTCTGATCATCGGTCTGAAATTACAGAAAAACGAACAAACGTTTGCATAAAATCTATACAAATTTCAAAAACTGTGATATAGTACAAGAAGATTTTGTACTATATCACAGTTTTTTGTTATGGCGACGAGGAAAATGCACGCATTTATGCGGTGCATTTGACGACCGCTAATCAGAGCGAGATTCGCAGAGCGTATCTCGTCTCTGTTCAGAGAACAAACAGGAGATAGATAGATGGATCATTTCGTCTTACATTCAAAATATCAGCCGACCGGAGATCAGCCGCAGGCGATCGAGGAACTGGTAAATGGGTTCCGGGAAGGTAACCAGTTTGAGACACTTCTTGGTGTGACGGGCTCCGGAAAAACGTTTACCATGGCTAACATTATCGCGGCGCTCAATAAACCGACGCTTGTGATTGCCCACAATAAGACGCTGGCAGGACAGTTATATGGAGAGTTTAAGGAGTTCTTCCCGGAAAATGCGGTAGAATACTTTGTGTCCTATTATGATTACTATCAGCCGGAGGCTTATGTGCCACAGACGGACACTTATATTGAAAAGGATTCGGCAATCAATGATGAGATCGATAAGCTGCGCCTTTCGGCGACTGCCTCTCTGACGGAGCGGAGGGATGTTGTTGTTGTGGCATCCGTATCGTGTATTTACGGTATCGGTAGTCCGGACGACTATATGAACATGATGGTATCTCTGCGCCCGGGCATGATCAAGGATAGGGACGACGTGATCCGCGAGCTGATCGATATCCAGTACGACCGCAATGATCTGGATCTTGACCGCGGCTGTTTCCGCGTGCGCGGGGATGTGCTGGAGGTAAATCCGGCGCAGGGCAGTGACTATATTCTGCGGATTGAATTTTTCGGCGATGAGATCGACCGTATTACAGAGGTAGATCCGCTGACCGGCGCAGTGCATGCACAGATGGAGCATATTTCTATTTTCCCGGCTTCCCATTATGTAGTACCGCGTGAGAAAATATTGCATGCGTGCGGAGAGATCGAGAAAGAACTGGAACAGCAGGTGAAATTTTTCAAGGGTGAGGACAAACTCTTAGAGGCACAGCGTATTGCGGAACGGACGAATTTTGATATAGAAATGCTGATGGAGACAGGCTTCTGCTCCGGTATAGAGAATTATTCCCGTCATATGAACGGGCTGGCAGCGGGCGAGACACCGATGACACTGATGGATTATTTTAAGGATGATTATCTGATCATCATTGATGAGTCGCATATGACGGTTCCGCAGATCCGTGCCATGTATCACGGCGACCAGTCCAGAAAGCATACACTGGTTGACTATGGCTTCCGTCTGCCGTCAGCACTGGACAACCGACCGCTGAATTTTGAGGAGTTTGAATCGAAGATCGACCAGCTTCTGTTTGTTTCCGCAACACCGGGAGAATATGAAGAACAGCATGAACTGCTGCGGACAGAGCAGATCATAAGACCGACCGGGCTTCTGGATCCGAAGGTGGATGTGCGCCCGATTGAAGGGCAGATCGATGATCTGATCTCGGAGATCAAAAAGGAAACGGAAAAGAAAAATAAAGTACTTGTCACAACGCTGACAAAGCGGATGGCGGAAGATCTGACAGATTATATGAAGGAAGTGGGCGTCCGCGTGAAATATCTGCATTCTGATATTGATACGATGGAACGTGCAGAGATCATCCGTGATATGCGTTTGGATGTGTTTGACGTTCTGGTCGGTATCAACTTGCTGCGGGAAGGCCTGGATATCCCGGAAATTTCTCTGGTGGCGATCCTGGATGCGGATAAAGAAGGCTTTCTGCGTTCGCGTACTTCTCTGGTACAGACGATCGGACGTGCTGCAAGAAATGCGGAAGGACACGTGATCATGTATGCGGATGTCATTACGGACTCTATGCGGGAAGCAATCGATGAGACGAACCGCAGACGCGAGATCCAGGATGCCTATAATAAGGCGCATGGTATCGTTCCGAAAACAATTAAGAAAGATGTCCGCGATCTGATCAGTGTGACTCGTGTGATCGACAGCAAGGATACACGCATGGAAAAAGATATGGAATCCATGAATGCGGACGAGCTGAAAAAAGAGATCGCCGATGTGACAAAACAGATGAAGAAAGCGGCTGCGGACCTGAATTTCGAGCTGGCAGCACAGCTGCGTGACAGGATGGTAGAACTGAAGAAACACCTGCACGAGGTGGAGGACTAAAATGGTATTTTCGACAATAGTGTTTTTATGCATGTTTTTGCCGATCACGATAATTTTATATTATGTCATGCCCAAGGCACTGAAAAATTATTTTCTGCTGGCAGCAAGCCTGTTTTTCTATGCGTGGGGAGAGCCGAAGTATTTGCTTGTAATGCTCTTTTCCATTTTTTGCAATTATCTGTTTGGCATATGGCTGTTCAGGTTGGGCAGCAGACATATGCCGCCCGGTATGGATGCAGGAATGGCGGAAAATGCGGGCACAGACGGATATGGCACAGACAGGAGACGGAAAAAAGCGAAGCTTGTTGTTACACTTGCAGTCATTGTCAATATCGGTATTTTATTTGTTTTTAAATATATGACTTTTGCGATGGAAAACTTGCAAAAACTGATCCCGTCGCTGCCTGTATGGCAGATCGCATTGCCGATCGGTATTTCCTTTTACACGTTTCAGGGATTGTCCTATGTCATTGATGTGTATAGGGACGGCGGGAAAAGCGTGCAGAAGAATCCGTGTAAGCTGGCATTGTATATTTCTATGTTTCCACAGCTTATTGCAGGACCGATCGTGCGCTACAAGGATATTGCACTGCAACTTGATACAAGAACACACAGCACAGAAAAATTTGCAGATGGTGTAACAAGATTTGTGACAGGTCTGGCAAAGAAGGCAATCCTTGCCAATATGACGGGAGCACTGGCAGATTCTATCATGCAGGGGGATTTTTCGGTGATGAGCGCATCGGTTGCATGGCTCGGTGCGATCGCATATACGCTGCAGATCTATCTTGATTTTTCCGGTTATTCCGATATGGCGATCGGACTTGGCAAAATGTTTGGGTTTACCTTTCTGGAGAACTTTGACCATCCTTATATCGCAACATCGGTGCGCGAATTCTGGAGACGCTGGCATATGTCATTGTCCGGCTGGTTTCGGGATTATCTGTATATTCCGCTGGGCGGAAGCAGATCCGGTAATGTGTATCTGAATCTGCTGCTTGTTTTTCTGGCAACGGGAATCTGGCACGGTGCTGCATGGGGATTTCTGCTCTGGGGCTTATGGCATGGCTTTTTTGTGCTGCTGGAACGTTTTTGGGTTAATCACGGAAAGCAGAAAGTCAGGAGCGGAATTGCAGCGAAAGTGTTTGGCTGGCTCTATACCATGCTTGTGGTGGTGATCGGCTGGGTATTGTTCAGCCTTGTGCAGCTGGATCAGGTGCTGACGTATCTGGGCATTATGTTCGGTAAGAATGCAGACGGATTTCATGCCTATGGGCTCAGGTATTATCTGAGTAACCAGACGATCTTCTATCTGATCGTGTCTGTATTGGTCTGCATTCCGTGGAAGTGGAAAAAGCCGGAGGGACTTGTATTTGATGTATTACAAAAGATACTGATTCTGGGACTGCTTGTACTGTGCTTTGTATTTATTATCAACAGTTCCTATAACCCATTTATTTATTTTCGATTTTAAACGGTCAAGAAACACAACAGAGGATAGAAAGTAAGCTATGAACAACTCGAAAACAGAAAAAATGGTCAATTTCATATTTGTGCTTGTATTTGTCGGTATGATCTTTCTGCCGTTCTGCCTTCTGGATACGACGGAGATCATTGATTCCTCGCTGGAAAACCGCAGAATGACAATGTGGCCGGGCTGGCATTTTAATCAGGAGATCAATGCATGGTACGGACATTATGTGGAAGATCGTGTGGCGTTCCGGGAAACAGCAGTCCGTTTTTATATGGACGCGACCTATGCGGTGTTTGGAGAATTTTCGGAAGATCTGCATATGTACGGAAAAGACGGAGAGGTTTTCCCGGCAGACGACGGATATATCCGGGCATACCAGCATCTGGCGACGGATGAAGAACTGATCGATTCTCTTGTGACATATCTGGATCGGACGAATCAATATCTGGAAAAACAGGGTATTCCGTTTGTTTTTCTGGCAGGGCTGGATAAGAAAACTGTGTATGGAGAAGAAATGCCTGACTATATCCATGTGGATACAACGAAGGAAAGCATTATGGAAATGCTGGCACGGAAGCTGACGGAAAAGCAGGTGCCTTATGTGATCCCGGTACAGGAGCTGCGGGATGCAAAGCAGGTAGAACGTGTCTACAACCAGAAGTATGACAGTGCACACTGGAATGCGAGAGGTGCGATGATCGGACTTCGGCTTCTGAATGAAAAAGTGCGGGAAATGGATCCGGATGTCCCGCTTCTGACAGAAGATGTCTTTACAGCATCCTCTGAGGAAAAAACACTGGAATTTATATCGCTCCCGATCACGGAACAGGTTCCGGTCTACATGTTAAAATCGGAATACGGTGACAGCATTCTGGCGGACGGAAGTCTTTTGGATGTACTGCCGCATGTGGCGGGAACAGGCATCCAGCATTATCTGAATGAAAATGCCTTGTCCGATAAAACGATACTGATCCTGCAGGACAGCTTCTTGGATGGAAAACAGGATTTCTTTGCATACCGGTATCAGAATGTTTATATGATCTCCAGACAGAATTATGAATCCATGCAGTATTATGTGGAAACACTAAAACCGGATGTGGTTGTTTTTGAAAATGCGGAGCGGGCATTTGTAGATGATCTGTATGCGTATACAAATCTTGCAAATGTTACCTATGAGTAACGAATGATAGAATGAAAAGGTGAAAGAAATGAGTAAAGAACAGGAATTTATTAAGATCAGGGGTGCAAAAGAGCATAATCTGAAAAATATTGATGTGGATATTCCGCGAAATAAAATGGTCGTGCTGACCGGACTTTCCGGATCCGGAAAATCCTCTTTGGCATTTGATACAATCTACGCAGAGGGACAGAGACGATATATGGAATCCCTTTCTTCTTATGCCAGACAGTTTCTCGGACAGATGGAAAAACCGGATGTGGAGCGGATCGATGGATTGTCCCCGGCTATCTCTATTGACCAGAAATCCACAAACAGAAACCCGCGTTCTACAGTCGGAACCGTGACAGAAATCTATGACTATTTCAGGCTGCTGTATGCCCGTGTCGGTATTCCGCACTGCCCGAAATGTGGAAAAGAGATTGCAAAGCAGACAGTTGATCAGATGGTCGATCAGATCATGGAACTGCCTGAACGAACAAAAATCCAGATCATGGCACCAATTGTCAGAGGCAGAAAAGGCGAGCATGTGAAGGTGCTCGAACGTGCAAAGCGGAGTGGTTATGTGCGTGTCCGTGTGGATGGAAATCTGTACGAGCTTTCAGAAGAAATCAAGCTCGATAAAAATATCAAGCATACGATCGAGATCGTTGTGGATCGTCTGATCGTCAGGGAAGGAATTGAGAAGCGTCTGACGGATTCTGTCGAAAATGCACTGAATCTGGCAGACGGTCTGCTTGTAGTAGATACAGGTGACGGAAATGCCATGAATTTCAGTCAGAGTTTTTCCTGCCCGGACTGTGGGATCAGTATCGACGAGATCGAGCCGAGAAGCTTCTCCTTTAACAATCCGTTTGGTGCCTGCCCGGACTGCTTCGGACTGGGCTATAAGATGGAATTTGCACCGGAGCTGATGATTCCTGATGAAACGCTTTCCATCAATGCCGGGGCGATCGTTGTGATGGGCTGGCAGTCCTGTAACCAGAAGGGCAGTTTTACCAACGCTGTGTTACATGCGCTTGCAGAAAGGTATGGCTTTGATCTGGATACTCCGTTCTGCGACTATCCGGAAAAGATCAGATCTATCCTGCTGCATGGAACAGACGGCGAAAAGGTTGACGTTTATTACGAAGGGCAGCGCGGAAAGGGTGTATATCCGGTTGCTTTTGAAGGTTTGATCCAAAATGTCAACAGACGATACAGAGAGACCGGATCGGAAACGATCAAACAGGAATATGAAAATTTCATGCGTATCACGCCGTGTAAGACCTGTGGTGGTATGCGGTTGAAAAAAGAATCTCTTGCTGTGACGATCGCAGATAAAAATATTTATGAAATTACTTCTATGTCGATCGAAGCATTGCATGATTTTCTCGGTAAGCTGAAGCTGACGAAACAGCAGGAACTGATCGGGGAACGGATCCTGAAGGAAATCCGTGCAAGAGTAGGATTTCTGATGAATGTAGGATTGGAATATCTGTCGCTTTCCAGAGCGACTGCAACGTTGTCTGGCGGAGAAGCGCAGCGTATCCGTCTGGCGACACAGATCGGATCAGGGCTTGTCGGTGTATGTTATATTCTGGATGAGCCGAGTATCGGACTGCATCAGCGGGATAATGATAAGCTGCTTGCAGCACTCAAAAATCTGCGGGATCTGGGAAATACACTGATCGTTGTGGAACATGACGAGGATACGATGCGGGAAGCAGACTGGGTTGTGGATATCGGTCCCGGAGCGGGCAGTCATGGCGGAGAAGTGGTTGCAGCCGGAACGGCAGAGGATATCATGAAGATACCGGAATCTGTGACCGGACAATATCTGAGCGGAGCCATGAAGATCCCGGTTCCGAAAATGAGAAAACGTGCAACCGGTTACCTTAAGGTAATCGGTGCGGCGGAAAACAACCTGAAAAATATCGATGTGGAGATCCCGCTTGGTATCATGACATGTGTGACCGGTGTATCCGGTTCCGGCAAATCTTCGCTTGTCAATGAGATCATATATAAGAGGCTGGCACATGATCTCAACCATGCCCTGACGATTCCGGGTAAGCATAAGGCAATCAAGGGGATCGAGCAGCTCGACAAGGTGATCGATATCGATCAGTCGCCGATCGGCAGAACGCCGCGTTCCAACCCTGCCACGTATACAGGTTTGTTTGATCAGATCAGGGATCTGTTTGCGACGACGCCGGATGCCAAGGCGAGAGGCTATAAAAAGGGTAGATTCAGTTTTAACGTAAAAGGCGGCAGATGTGAAGCCTGCAGCGGTGACGGTATCATCAAGATTGAAATGCATTTCCTTCCGGATGTCTATGTGCCTTGTGAAGTCTGCGGCGGAAAACGATATAACCGGGAAACATTGGATGTAAAATATAAAGGAAAGAGTATTGCGGATGTACTGGATATGACGGTAGAAGAAGCTCTTACCTTCTTCGAAAACGTACCGCAGATCAAACGGAAGGTGGAAACACTTTATAATGTAGGACTTTCTTATATCAAACTTGGTCAGCCATCGACAACTTTATCCGGCGGTGAGGCACAGCGTATCAAGCTGGCAACGGAGCTTTCCAAACGCAGTACAGGACGTACGATCTATATTCTGGATGAGCCGACGACAGGACTTCATTTTGCGGATGTACACAAGCTGGTGGAAATCCTGCAGAAACTGACAGATGGCGGAAATACAGTTCTGGTGATCGAACATAATCTGGACGTGATCAAGGCAGCAGACTATATTATTGACATCGGACCGGAAGGCGGCGAAAAGGGCGGAACGGTCATTGCGCAGGGAACACCGGAAGAAGTGGCGGAAAATCAGGCTTCTTATACAGGTATATATGTGAAGAAAATGCTGGAACGGGATAAGTAAGAAACCGGGTAACTGCAAATTTTATTTAAATATTCTAAGCATTAAAGACGGATGTGCCGATATTTAATACAAAGTAATTTCTTAAGGAATTCAAAAAAAAGAGTAAATTGCAGAAAACCCTTTGAAAATGGTAGTGAAATGCGCTATAATATCCACGGTGTGTCATAAGATACCGTAAAAAGGACAGAAAACAGATCGCCGGTTGATACAGAAGCCGGATCATCCGTATGAAATGATAGAAACAGATACCATAGAAAGGGGCATATAAAATGCAATATACCGATATAGGAATTGATTTAGGAACAGCCAGTATCCTTGTATATATCAGAGGTAAGGGCGTTGTATTGAAAGAGCCGAGCGTAGTTGCTTTTGATCGTGATACAAATAAAATTAAAGCAATCGGGGAGGATGCCAGACTGATGCTGGGTCGTACACCCGGTAATATAGTGGCAGTCAGACCACTCCGGCAGGGTGTTATTTCAGATTACACCGTAACGGAAAAAATGATGAAGTATTTCATCCAGAAGGCACTTGGAAAGAAATCTTTCCGCAAGCCACGTATCGCTGTCTGCGTACCGAGTGGTGTTACGGAAGTTGAAAAGAAAGCCGTAGAAGATGCAACCTATCAGGCAGGTGCAAGAGAGGTTTCCATCATTGAGGAGCCTATCGCTGCCGCGATCGGTGCAGGTATTGATATTTCAAAGCCATGCGGCAATATGATCGTAGATATCGGCGGCGGTACTTCTGATATCGCAGTCATTTCTTTAGGCGGTACAGTAGTCAGTGCTTCCATCAAGATTGCAGGTGACGATTTTGATGAAGCTATTGTTCGTTATATGAGAAAAAAACACAATCTGCTGATCGGTGAGCGTACAGCAGAGGATCTGAAGATCAAGATCGGCTCTGCTTATAAGAGACCGGAAGTGGATTCCGTAGAAGTCAGAGGACGTAATCTGGTAACCGGTCTGCCTCGTACCGTTAAGGTGACAAGCGAGGAAACAGAGGAAGCATTAAAGGAAGCAACCTCGCAGATCATCGATACGATCCACAGTGTTCTTGAAAAAACACCACCGGAACTGGCAGCGGACATTGCAGATCGAGGTATTGTCCTGACAGGAGGCGGAAGCCTTTTGAGAGGTCTGGAGGATCTGATCTATGCAAAGACCGGAATCAATACGATGACGGCAGAAGATCCGATGACCTGTGTAGCGATCGGAACAGGAAAATATGTTGAGTTTCTTGCAGGCTACAGAGATGAAATTCAATAGTTGCGTATTATAGGAGGAAGCGATGGTAAAAGGATTATATACAGCATACACCGGTATGCTGAACCAGCAGAACAGAATGGATGTTTTGACCAATAATCTGGCAAATTCTGCCACCGTAGGCTTCAAAAAAGAAGGTGCCACCACACAGGCGTTTGATGACGTCCTTACTTATCACATCAAGGATCAGTCGAATCCGACCAATGTCAGACATATCGGCAGTCTGAGTCTTGGCGCAAAGGTCGGAGAAAATTATACGGATTTTACACAGGGGGCATTCCAGACGACGGAAAATCCGTTTGATCTTGCACTTTCCGGAAATGGTTTTTTTGCGTGTGAATATACCAACAAAGCCGGAGTGACCTCTGTCAAATATACAAGGGACGGATCCTTTATCTTAAATCAAAGCGGAGATCTGGTCACCAAGGATGGCGATTATGTTCTTGATGCAAACGGAAGGCATATCCGATTGAATCCGCAGCAGGAAACCGTTTTCAATGAAAACGGTACGATCACACAGAACGGCGTGACTGTTGCGACTCTGCAGATTGCAGATTTTACAGATTACAATTATCTGGAGCACTTTGGTGAGAGCTACTATCAGCCGGTAGAGGGAGCCACCCGTAAACAGGCAGATGCTAAAGTTTTCTCAGGCTATTTGGAGCAGTCAAATGTAACGGTGATCAATGAAATGGTAGAACTCATTTCCGTTACGCGTAATTATGAGACGAACCAGAAAGTGATCCAGACAATTGACGGAACACTTGATATAGCTGCCAACCAGCTTGGTCAGCTCCGATAGATAAGGGAGGCTTTTTTTTATGGTTAGAAGTTTATGGTCTGCCGCATCCGGCATGATCGCACAACAGACAAATCTTGATACAATTTCCAACAATCTGGCAAATGTCAATACAACGGGCTATAAAACAGATGTAGCGGAATTCAAATCGCTGCTGTATCAGACAATGCAGACAAAGACAACAACGGCAAACGGGCAGAATAAGCCGGTCGGTGCACAGGTTGGACTTGGAGTGCGTAATTCATCGATTAATTCAATGTTTACTCAGGGAAATATGCTGGAAAGCACATCTACCTCTGCATTTGGTATAGAAGGCAAGGGCTTTTTTGCAGTGCGTGGAGAGGACGGTCAGACTTATTATACTAGAAACGGTAATTTCCTGTGGGCAACCGATAACGGCAATATTACATTGACAACAACGGCGGGACTTCCGGTTTTGGATTCTAACGGAAATAAGATCAGCTTTAATTCCAGCCAGTACATGACTTCTTCCATTACGATCACGGGAGACGGAGAGATATGTTACCCTAATGCAACTAATAATGCACAGTCGCTTGGCATTAAGATCGGACTTTACCAGTTCCAGAATCCGTCAGGTCTGGAAAAGATGGACAGCAGTCTGTATGCAGTTTCCGCAGCAAGCGGGCAGGCTATGAATGAGGCTGTAACAGCGGGATTGACAAAGAGTAAGGTAAATCAAGGCTATCTGGAAGGTTCCAATGTGCAGGTTGTGGATGAAATGGTAAATATGATCGTGGCACAGAGAGCGTATGAAATGAATTCCAAAGCAATCCAGGCAACGGACGAAATGATGTCGCAGGCTAACAACCTGAGAAGATAGGAGTAGCATATGGATATCAGTAATATTTCTGCTATGTATCAGAATTACAATCAGACAGCGGCAGGTTCCGCGACAGGAAATCAGATCTCGCAGCTGCAGGGAAAAGATATGTCACAGGCAACAGATGAAGAACTGATGGATGCCTGCAAGGAATTTGAAGCGTATTTCATGGAACAGGTCATGAAGGAAATGATAAAAACGACGAAACTGGATGGAGAGGATGAATCTTCCAATACAATGGTCGATTATTTCAAGGACACTGCGATCGCTGATCTGGCAAAGGAATCGACAGAGCAGAATAGCCTGGGGCTTGCACAGATGCTGTACGAGCAGATGAAACGGAATACAGGTTCTGTATAAAAAGAAAACGGAAAGGGCTGCCAAAAGCAGCCCTTGTCTTGTCTTATAGCGAGGAAGGAAACAATTTGGAAACACTGGAGGTTTTTGTAGACCATGTGATCTACCGCAACGAGAGCAACGGCTATTGTGTGCTGTCTGCAGACTATGAAGAAGAGGAACTGATCGTTACCGGTATTTTTCAGGGTGATGTGCAGGGGGCAATGCTGCGGGTTACCGGAAAGATGGAATATAATGCCAATTATGGCGAACAGTTTAAGATGCAGCAATACGAGATCATTGAGCCGACAGATGCGGAAAGCATCCGCCGTTATCTGGGAAGTGGTGCCATTAAAGGAATCGGTGAGTCTTTGGCAGGCAGGATCGTAAAGCGGTTTGGAGATGACAGCCTGCGCATTATCGAGGAAGAACCGGAACGACTGGCGGAAGTGAAAGGAATCAGTCTGCGCAAAGCGCAGGAGATTGCGGAGCAGGTAGAAGAAAAAAAGGATGTGCGCGGTGCGCTTATGTTCCTGCAGAAATATGGGATCGGTAATACACTGGCGGTCAGGATTTACAAGACCTATGGAATGCGGATGTATGGTATTTTGCAGGAAAATCCGTATCAGATGGCAGAGGATATCGATGGTGTCGGGTTTCGAATGGCAGACGCGATCGCAGAGAAGATTGGTATCCGGACAGATTCCGATTACAGAATCAGAAGTGGTATTTTGTATATGCTGTCCCAAAGTATGGCAGAAGGAAATCTGTATCTGCCGAAAGAAGAACTTATACATCAGACCGCAGAGCTTTTGCGCATTCCCCGGGATGCGATAGAACCTCATATTGCGAATCTGATGATGGATAAGAAGCTGGTCATCAAGGAAAACTGCATTTACAGTATGGCTGCTTATTATGCGGAAAATAATGTGGCAGCGATGCTGCTTTCGCTGCGCTCTCTTCCTGAGAAAACGGAGGAAGATGCGGTCGAAAGAGAACTTCTGCATCTGGAAAGCAGTGATAATCTGCAGCTTGATCCATTGCAGCGCCGCGCAGTGATTCAAAGTGTGCAGAACGGTGTTTTTCTGCTGACCGGTGGGCCGGGGACGGGAAAGACAACAACGATCAATATGATGATCCGGTATTTTCTGGCAAACGGCAAGAATCTGGCATTGACTGCACCGACAGGAAGAGCAGCAAAGCGGATGACCGAAGCGACAGGTTATGAAGCAAAGACGATCCACCGTCTTCTGGAGGTCAATGCGGGCGGAGAAGACAGGGAAATGTTTGAGCGGAATGAGGAAAATCCACTGGAAGCGGATGTGATCATTGTAGATGAGATGTCCATGGTGGATATTTTTCTTATGCAGTCACTGTTAAAGGCAATCCCGTACGGTACAAGACTGATTCTGGTAGGAGACAGAAACCAGCTTCCTTCGGTGGGACCGGGACAGGTAATGCGTGACCTGCTGGAGAGCAGAGCCTTTGCCAGCGTCTGTCTGGAGACGATTTACAGGCAGTCGGACGACAGTGACATTATCTGGAACGCATATCAGATCCGGTGTGGAAAAGATATCGTACTGGATAATAAGAGCCGGGATTTCTTTTTTCTGCCAAGACAGGATATCAATCTGATCTATAACAACATTGTGCAGCTTGTAACGGACAAACTGCCGCGTTATACAAAGACAACACCTGCGGAAATACAGGTGCTGACTCCGATGCGGAAAGGCCCGCTTGGCATGGAGGCACTGAATAAGATCCTGCAGGCTTATGTCAATCCGGCAGACGGTAAAAAGAAAGAAAACCAGTTTGGAGAGAGGATTCTGCGGGAAGGTGATAAAGTGATGCAGATCCGCAACAACTATAAGCTGGAATGGGAGATTACAGGACTGCACAGGATCGTGATCGATAAGGGGATTGGTGTATTTAACGGCGATATGGGCAGGATCAGTGAGATCAATACTTATGCCAAAACCGTACGTGTTCTGTTTGATGACGGGCGTGAAGTCAGTTATGGCTTTGATGAAATGGAAGAGCTGGAACTGGCATATGCTATCACAGTGCACAAATCGCAGGGCAGTGAATATCCGGCGGTTGTCATACCGGTATTTCATGTGCCGTATCTGCTGGCTTATCGAAATCTTTTGTATACGGCCGTTACAAGAGCCAAAAAGTGTGTGACGCTGATCGGCAGTGAGGAAACGGTTCATCAGATGATCGAAAACGGAAATACGCAGACGAGATATACCGGACTGGGAGAAAGAATCCGGGAGAAAATCCCGGGGGTGGAGAAAGAAGAGGAGGACATAACGGGGTGCATCACATTTTAAATACCGGCAGGAAATACGGACGGATTGCCCTGCGGCTGCTATACCCGGTCAGATGCCCCTTTTGCGACGAGATCGTACCGGGCTTTGAAAAACTGATCTGTGATACTTGCAGAGAGGAGCTTACGCCGATAAAAGACTACTGCATGAAGTGCGGAAAGCATGTAGGGCAGGGAGAAGAATATTGCAGCAGCTGCAGGGAAATATCACATAACTTCAGCAGAGGACGTTGTCTTCTGCCTTATGAGGGAAAAACAAGAAAGTCTATTTATCGCTATAAATACGGAAACAGACAGGAATATGCGAAAGCATATGCGCAGCTTATGGCAGAAGAAATGAGCGATTTTATACAAAACTGCAGGGCCGATGCACTGATCCCTGTTCCGCTGCATATCAGGCGGCAGCAGAAGCGCGGATACAATCAGGCGGCACTTCTGGCAAAGGCGCTTGGCAGCATTTTCCACATTCCGGTTTACTCACATCTGATATGCAGAACAAAAAATACGATTCCACAGAAAAAGCTCACATTCTCACAGCGTCAAAATAATTTGAAAAGGGCTTTTAAATTCATACGAAATGATGTAAAATTAAATACGATTATTATAATAGATGATATCTATACAACCGGCAGTACAATAGATGCGATTGCGCACCTTTGTCAGGAAAAAGGAATTAAAAACATCTATTTTCTGACGATAGCCGGCGGAAAATAGGGAGGTAGTCATGAATGTAAAAAATTGTCGCAAATGCGGTAAATTGTTTAATTATGTATATGGGCCCGTTGTTTGTCCGGCGTGTAAAGAAGCACTGGAGAAAAAGTTTCAGCAAGTAAAGAGTTATATCCAGCAGCATGGTCGTGCGACAATGGAAGAAGTATCGGAGGATTGCGATGTCGATACAGCACAGATCCAGCAGTGGATCAGACAGGAAAGACTGCAGTTTGCAGATGATTCTCCGATCCAGGTTGCCTGTGAGATGTGTGGTAAGATGATCAGAAGCGGTCGGTTCTGTCCACAGTGCAAGGATCAGATGGCACGCAAGCTGAACAGCGCCATGGGACTTTCCGGTGTGATGGTGGAAGAACCAAAGCATGAAAATAAACGTCAGGATCCGAGAATGCGGTTCCTGAAATAACAGAAACGGAGGCTGCAATGTTAAGCCAGGAACGAATCAAGCTTATGACCAAAATGGCAGCATATGAAGAAAACGAAGGCAAGAAATATATGTCGATCGGCAGCTATTTCCGAAGTGATTATATGGGAATGCAGGTCATCCGTTCCGTTATCTGCGGAACGCTGGCTTTCTTTTTGCTTGCAGGTCTTTATGTCTATTATCATTTTGAGACGATGATGCAGGATATTTATAAAATGGATCTGCTGCTGCTCGGGCGCAGAGTCCTGTTTTATTATATTGTATTTATAGCGGCGTACAGCGTGATCACTTATGTGATCTATTCTTTCCGCTACAGCAGGGCGAAGCGAAGCCTGAAGCATTATTACTATCATCTGAAGCAGCTTGCTGCGATCTATGATATTGAAAAAGGCAGGCATTAGCCTGTATACCGTGAAAGGATGAAGTTATGTCATCATTACTTGAAATCAGAGAGAATATAAGAAATTTTTATAGCCGCAATGAAGTATATCTGCAGCCGCTTTTTAAATTCCTGCTGGCACTTGTGGCACTTTTGATGATCAACGGAAATCTGGGATTTATGTCAAAAATAGATAATATTTTTATTGTGCTGGTGTTGGCACTGATGTGTTCCTTCCTTCCGATAAATCTGCTTATTGTGATCTCTGCAGTATTTGTGATTCTGCATTTTTATGCGGTTTCCATGGAATGTGCTGTTGTGGGCGGAGTGGTTTTTCTTTTGATGCTGCTTTTATACTATCGTTTTGCACCGAAAGATGCATTGATCGTACTTCTCCTTCCGCTTTGCTTTGTATTGAAGATCCCGTATGCGATACCGATCATTGTTGGGCTTTTATGTACGCCTGCGTCGGTTGTTTCGGTAGCGTGCGGCGTGATCGTGTATTATATGATGGATTATGTGAAGCTGAATGCGACTGTGATCAGCTCGCTGGATGCGGATAATGCGGTAAGTAAGTTCCGCTATGTTATGGACGGGCTCATGAATAATAAGGCAATGCTGATCGTTTTAATTTCTTTTTGTATTACCACAATAATTGTATATGTCATTCGTAGATTATCTGTAGATCATGCATGGACGATCGCCATGTTTGCCGGTGCGGTCGTATCTGTTGTCATGCTGCTTCTGGGAGATCTGACTTTTGATACCAATATTTCGGTAGTTGCAACAATTCTTGGAACAGTTGTATCTCTGCTGCTGGCAAAGCTTGTGGAATTCTTTGCGTTTAATGTGGATTATACAAGAACGGAGTATGTGCAGTTTGAAGATGACGAATACTATTATTATGTAAAGGCCATTCCAAAAAATACGGTATCCAAGGCGAAGCATACAGTAAAGAAGATCACCAGTGTATTATAAAAACGGGGATTAGGTGTTTTCATGCAACAAATCAATACTTTCATAGACAAATATCTCGCAACGGTTCATATTCCGAAGACGTTTGTATGGACGGATATTGTAGAGATCATTATTATTTCCTTTCTGGTATACCAGATTCTGGCCTGGATTCGTAATACAAGAACCTGGGCTCTTTTACGTGGTGTGCTTGTGATTTTGGGATTTTTGATGGTAGCAGCGATTTTCAATATGACAACGATCATTTGGATTGCCGGAAAGATTTTTTCGGTTGCGGCGATCGCGATCGTCGTGATCCTGCAGCCGGAGCTGAGGCGGGCGCTGGAACAATTGGGACAAAAGAACATATTCAGCAGTCTTTTGCCTTTTGAGACGGCAAAAGTACCGGAAGGACGTTTTTCCGATAAGACAAGAAATGAGATCATCAAAGCCTGCTATGAAATGGGAAAGGTGCGGACAGGTGCGCTGATCGTGATTGAGCAGAATACGACGCTTGCCGAGTATGAAAGAACGGGAATCGAAGTGGATGGTATTGTGACGAGTCAGCTGCTTATTAATATTTTTGAACACAACACACCGTTGCATGACGGTGCTGTGATCATAAGAGGAAACCGTGTAACGTGGGCAACGTGTTATCTGCCGCTTTCGGATAATATGGAATTGTCCAAGGAGCTTGGTACGAGGCATAGAGCAGGTGTCGGCATTTCCGAATGTACCGATTCTCTGACGATCATTGTTTCGGAAGAGACCGGACGTGTTTCTGTTGCGTATGGCGGAAAGCTGACCAGGAATGTGGATGCGGATATGCTGCGCGAAAAAATGGAAATGATCCAGAATAAAGATACGGATGATAAAAAGAAAAAGAAAATAACATGGAAGGGAAGGGGTAAGCGTGAAGAAAGCTAAAATATTAGAAAACCTGAGCCTGAAAATACTCGCTGTATTCATTTCCATCCTTTTATGGCTGATCGTGATCAATGTATCAGATCCGGTCAGTGATACTTCTTACAGCGATATTCCGCTGACTGTTGTGAATGCGGATTCTATTACCAGTCAGGGTAAGGTATACGATATTACAAGTGACGATACGGTGTCGATTTCTGTCAGTGCCAAGCGTTCCATTCTGGATTCTCTCGGCAAAGATAATTTCAAGGCGATCGTGGATCTGTCCCAGTATAATGAAAATACAGGGCTTGTTCCGGTACGGATTGAATCGAATAAGTATAATGACCAGATAGACAGCATGAAATCCAAGACGGAAAACGTTGCGGTGAGTGTGGAAGATAAACTGGCAAAACAGTTTGTGATTACGCCTGTGATAACGGGAGAACCGGAGGAAGGTTACGTAACAGGAGATGTGACGACAGCAGAAAATATCATTCGTATTTCGGGTGCGCAGTCAGTCGTTTCTGCTATAAAAAAAGTAACAGCTGAGGTATCTGTGGCGGGACTTAGCAACAGCATCAATACTTCTGTGGATCTGCGTTTATATGATGAAAACGGGGATCTGATCAAGGATACCAATCTGACAAAGAATATTTCCACGGTAGCTGTTTCAGTGCAGATTCTTGCGACCAAGGAATTGCCGCTGAAATTCAATTACAGTGGGGAACCGGCTGAAGGATACTGCGTTTCCGGCGAGCTGACTTCGGATGTGGAATCTGTGATGGTAGCGGGAAGAGCAAGTGTGCTTTCTTCCATGTCGGTACTTGAGGTTGCTGCTGCGGCTGTCAATGTAGATGGTATGTCACAGACGACGAAAGTTCCGGTGACGATCGCACGGTATCTGCCGGAAGGTATTTCGCTGATCTCAGAGGATGTGGAAACGGTAAATGTAACGGTTCCGATCGAGCGGATCATCACAAACACATATACACTGGATAAAAAGAATATTACAATGCAGAATCTCCCGGATACGCTTGAGGCAGAAATACTCGGTGCGTCAGATACGATCGACGTGGATCTGACAGGCATAGCCTCTGTTATGAACAGTGTTGGTGTGCGCTCGCTGACACTGAAGGCAACGGTAGACTGGGAAAAATATATGGAGGAAGCGGAGCTTGCTGATCTTTCAGCGGGTACATACCGTGTAACACTGACATTTGCATTACCGGACGGCGTATCGGTGGATCGCGATATCACGATCAGCGTGCGTCTGACAGATATAGAGGAAGAATAGAAAGGATCGGATAGAAAAATGAGCAGATTATTTGGAACAGATGGGGTGCGTGGCGTTGCCAATAAAGAACTGACACCGCTTCTGGCTATGCAGCTTGGGCAGGCAGGAGCCTCTGTGCTGACGAAAGAGACATCTCATAAGCCGACGATCATGGTTGGCTGTGATACACGTATTTCAGGAGACATGCTTGCAAATGCACTAATGGCGGGTGTATGCTCCGTCGGAGCCAATGCGGTTTATGTCGGTGTTGTACCGACACCGGCAGTTGCTTATCTGACCAGAAAAAATCATATGGACGCGGGGGTTGTGATTTCCGCATCCCATAATCCGGTGGAATTTAACGGCATTAAATTTTTTGATGCGAACGGGTATAAGCTGCCGGATGCTATGGAGGATGAGATCGAAGCGATCATTAAAAATGATATGAAGGATCTTGCTTTTCCGACCGGAACAGAGATCGGCAGTATTACATACCGGACGGATGCCAGAGAGGACTATGTGAAACATGCAACGGAGGCGATCCCGGTAGATCTGCATGGTATGAAGATTGTGGCAGACTGCGCGGAAGGAGCATCTTACTATACTTCTGTAGAGGCATTGAAGCTGCTTGGTGCGGATGTGGTGGCGATCCACAACAATCCGGACGGTACGAATATCAATGCAGGCTGCGGATCCACCCATATGGAAGAACTCATGGAACGAGTAAAGGCAGAGAAGGCAGATGTCGGACTGGCGTTTGACGGAGATGCGGATCGTCTGCTGGCAGTAGATGAAAAAGGGAATAAGGTAGACGGTGACCAGATCATGGGAATTGTCGGCAATTATTTAAAAGAACAGAAGAAATTAAAGAAGGATACGATCGTAGCAACTGTTATGAGTAATCTGGGCTTCTTCCTGATGGGAGAAAAACAGGGTATCCATATGGAACAGACAAAGGTCGGTGACAGATATGTACTGGAGCGGATGCGCCAGATCGGTGCAAATCTGGGTGGAGAGCAGTCGGGGCATGTTATTTTTCTGGATGAGAATACGACCGGTGACGGTCTGTTAAGTGCACTGCATCTTCTTCAGGTGCTGGTAGATACGAAGAAGCCGCTTTCCGAGCTGGCAACGATCATGGAAGTACTGCCGCAGGCACTTGTGAATGCAAAAGTACCGAATGATAAGAAAAACAGCTATATGGAAAATCCGCAGATTGCGGATGCAATCGATGCGCTGACAAAGAAGTTCGCGGGAGAAGGACGCGTATTGATCAGACCGAGCGGAACAGAACCACTTGTCCGTGTCATGATCGAAGGCAGGGATCAGAACCGGATTCAGGAAGAGGCAGAGAAACTTGCAGCACTGATTGAAAGTGCAATGTGATGAACTTGCAAAGAAAAGCCATTGTACATGGATTGTTCTTGTGAAAATTGCACAAATATGATACACTGAAAAAAGGGTATAGAGTTATGATTTGCGAGGCGGATCATTATATTGTATGGAGGGTATTTACATGGTTAGCCAAAAAGTTGTTATAAAAAATCCAACAGGCCTACACCTAAGACCGGCTGGTGTCCTATGTAAGGAGGCAATGCAGTTTAAGTCTTTGATTACATTCACATTTCGTGATAATACGGCAAATGCCAAGAGCGTACTAAGCGTACTTGGCGCATGTGTTAAATGCGGCGATGAGGTCGAGTTTGTTTGTGATGGCGAAGATGAAAAAGAGGCCCTGAAGGCTCTTGTGGAAGCCATCGAAAATGGATTAGGAGAGTAAATGATAGCAGCCCGTCTAACAGTAGATGGGCTGTTTTTTTAGGAGGCATAAAATGTTAAATTATAAGCGTTACAAAAAAAATCCGGTCATTGATTATCCGGAAAGAGAATGGCCGAACAAGGAGATCACAAAAGCACCGATCTGGTGCAGCGTTGACCTCAGAGACGGTAATCAGGCACTGATCGATCCAATGATCGTAGAAGAAAAAGTAGAAATGTTTAATTATCTTGTAAAGCTTGGATTTAAGGAGATCGAAGTCGGATTCCCTGCAGCAAGCCAGATCGAATACGATTTCCTGCGTCAGCTGATCGAGCGCAAAATGATCCCGGATGATGTCCGCGTACAGGTCCTGACACAGTGTAGAAAAGAGCTGATCGAACGAACCTTTGAATCTATCGAAGGCTGTAGTCAGGCAATCGTTCATATTTACAATTCAACATCCACGCTGCAGAGAGATGTTGTATTCCATATGAACGAGGATGAGATCGTCAACATTGCGGTAGAAGGTACCAAAATGGTAAAGGAATGCGCAAAGGATTTTCCGGGTAAGATCATATTAGAGTATTCACCGGAAAGCTTTACTGGAACAGAGCTTCCGTTTGCACTTCGTATCTGCACGGAAGTACAGAAGACATGGGGCGCGACCAAAGAGAATCCGATCATCATCAATCTGCCGTCCACCGTCGAAATGAACACGCCAAATGTGTATGCGGATCAGATCGAATGGATGAACCGGCATTTTGAAGACCGTGACAGCATTATCCTTTCCGTACACCCGCACAATGACCGCGGAACGGGTGTTGCCAGCGCAGAGCTTTCCCTGCTTGCAGGTGCTGACCGTGTAGAAGGTACTTTATTCGGAAACGGCGAACGTACCGGTAATGTGGATGTTTTGAACATTGCGTATAATATGTTCTCGCAGGGCATTGATCCGCAGCTGAACATTGAACATATCAATGAAATCATTGAAATTTACGAAAGATGCTGCAAGATCCCGATTCATCCGCGTCATCCGTATGCAGGTAAGCTTGTGTTTACTGCATTCTCCGGTTCGCATCAGGATGCGATCAACAAGGGCGTTGCGGCCATGAAGGAAAGAAAGAGCGAAATCTGGCAGGTTCCGTATCTGCCGATCGATCCGGCGGACATCGGAAGAGAGTACGAGCCAATCGTCAGAATCAATTCTCAGTCCGGAAAGGGCGGTGTCGCCTTTGTCATGGATACGTATTTTGGCTTCAAGCTACCAAAGGGCATGCACAAAGAATTTGCAAATGTGATTCAGAAGATCTCCGAAAAACAGGGAGAAGTATCACCGGATCAGATCATGGAGCAGTTCCGCGAACAGTATCTGGATCAGAAAGAACCGCTGCATTTCAGAAAGCTCAAGGTGGACGATCTGTCCGGAGAGACAAAGTCTCAGTTCGATACAAAGGTTACTGTTCTTTACACAGATCATGGTGTGGAGAAGCAGTTTGAAGCAGTTGGAAACGGTCCTATCGATGCTGTACAGCGTGGCCTGCAGGAAGAAACGGGTGTTCGCATCAAAGTTCTCGATTACGAAGAGCATGCACTGCAGAGTGGTTCTAACTCTCAGGCTGCAGCTTATATCCATCTGCTGGATTCTGATGATGGCAGCGTCACATACGGCGTTGGTGTCAGCAGTAATATCACAAGAGCGTCTGTACGTGCTATCTTTTCAGCAATGAACAGACTTGGAATCGGAAAGTGATCCATGTGGAGTCGTTTGTATGAAAAAGATTCTGAATAAGATAAGTAAATTGGGAAAACCATATTATATACTGCCAATCATAACCCTGTTATTTTTAACAGGGTTTATTGGCAGTTATTTATTTCCAAATACGGTACTCGATACGTATGTGATCAATATGACAGAGACGGAGGGGGATGAAGAACTGCTGCTTCCGCTTTCTGCCACTGATCCGGTCACTTATGAAATGAATACGGGAACGCTGGCGATGCGAGGCATTCAGGTAGGGATCAATAAGCAGGGACAGGCTCTTTCGGGCACAACACTTGTGTATCGTGTGTATGCAGAGGGGAACTGTGTCAGCGAAAACCGTTACGCGGTAGGAAACGGGGATGATCTGCAATATGTCTATCTGCCGTTTGAGAACCAGAAGGACTGCGTCGGTAAGCTGAAGATCACTTTCCAGTTGGAAAATGAAGGGGAGACAGATCCTGTTCTGCCTGCCCTTATGGCAAACCATACGGAAGTAAAAGATACGGTGACAATGCCCGCACAGACAGATACACAGGCGCAGCAGATCGCGGCGCCGGGGGATGTTTCTTTAAAATGCAGTTATATTTACACGCATAACACATATCCGTTCCTGTATGACTGCAGATTGCTGACATTTGTCTTTTTGGCTGCCTCCATGGCAGTCTGTTATCCAAGAAGAAAGAAGGAGGAACAGGTATGAAGCAGAAAAAAAAGCCGTTGATCCTTCTGAGAATATTGATCAATCTGATCCTGGTCGCAACAGCGGCACTTCTTGTCGAATGCGTTGTGTTCCAGTTTCCGGCACTTTACTACAAGGAAAAGCCGCAGGACATTATCTGTGACGGTTCGGATCCGCAGATAGAGATCCGGACAAAAAATGCTCTTGCGAAGCTGTCGGATGAGGAGATCCGAAGCATAGAGGTAGAACAGAGTAACCAGAAGCTGCTTGCAGAGTATCAGGGTGAAATGTATGAGGAAAAGCTGGATGAAAACCTTGTGAAAAAGGATGGCACATTGTATCGGAGGGTCAAAAAAACGGTGATCGATGCAGCGCTTTCCCAGCCTTATTATATCCATAAGCTGGATCTGCGCGTTCCTGTAACGGAAAGCGCAGGCTACAGTGTCGAACTATATCTGGATGGGAAAAAGACAGGTTCGGTCTACTGCAGTATTGATCCAAAGATCTCTGCCGGTATTGCCAATATTTCCAACCGTTGTGACCGGATCAAGATCACGCTTCTGACCAATGAAACGATCGACAACAGTAAGATACAGGTAACACTGTCCAACCGGTTCGGACCAAACAGCATGCGTCTGTTTTTCCTGTTTGTCCTGTTTGGAACAGGAGCGCTTTTGTATCAGGCAAAAACACTTCTGCGGGATAAGCCGGAATGGATCTTTGCGATCCTGTGTTTTGCACTTGGCAGTCTTCTGATCTGTGGGATCGGAACCAATCAGGTCAGCTATGATGAATATGTACACGCCAAGGCAGCTTATAAGCTGTCTTTTGGCACAACAATAGAATCGACGGAATCCGCCATCCAGATGGCGGGAAATCTGCTGCCGTTCTTCCATAACCCGGAAGAAAGACAGCTTGTGGAAGCCTATGAGGATAAAAACAATGATTACAGCTGGGCGGATATCGGACACCAGAGCAGATTCGTCCGCTCTGAAACAAGAGTGTATTATCCGATGGCACTCGGCTTTAAGCTGGGGCGTATGCTGCATCTTCGGTTCGCAGATACGGTAGCGCTGGCTAAGTTTGGAAACCTGCTGTTTTACATTCTGGTCGTATTTTTTGCGATCCGTCTGGCAAAACGCTATCAGGGACTTGTGGCGCTTGTCGCCCTGCTTCCGAACAGTGTTTTTCTGGCGTCCGCGCTGACGTATGATGCGGTTGTCAACAGCTTCCTTTTGCTTGGTATGGTGCTTGTGACAAATGAACTCATCTCGCCCGAAGAGAAGCTGACGTGGCAGAACACGCTTCTGATCCTGTTTTCTTTTGCGATCGGCTGTCAGTCCAAGCCTATCTATGTTGTTATGGTGCTTATGCTGCTGTTTTTGGGGCGCAAGAAGTTTTATAACAGACCGCAGGAGATCGTATATAAGCTTGCACTTCTGATCATGGCAGGACTGATGCTGTATAACATCTTCCGTCCGACGCCTGCAGCAGGAAGTGATTATTATCTGGTCGGCAATTTTGATTTTGCGGGCGATAAGAGAAATATCGGTACAAGCGTAACGGGACAGCTGCAGTACATTCTGCAAAATCCATTCACGTATGCATTGCTTTTGCTTAAATCCATGGTGCAGCTCTTAGGCATATATCTGAGCGGTGGCGCAGACTTCTTCCAGTATGGATATCTGGGAACAGGTTCTACGATCTTTACATGGATCGTGATCGTGCTTGGACTCTGGCTGGCACTCTGGTCTGCAAAAGGCGTGAAACGCTGGAAAATGCCGGCTGTCTCTATTGTGCTGACGCTGATCATGTTGTTTGGCACGTCTGCGATCGTCTGGAGTTCTATGTATGTCAGCTATACAACGGTCGGTGCAAATGAGATCAGAGGCGTACAGGGCAGATATTTTATCCCGCTGTTTCTGCCGTTTGCATCGTGCTTTTTCAACAACAGGCTGGAAAGCAGACTGGGTGAACTGGCACGCAGGAGAATTCTGTATGGCGTTATGATGGCAGTGAACCTGTTTATGATCTATACACTGGTCATTACGGTGATCAATATTTAACTGTTCAGAGCCAGGCAGATTGTTATGCAAAAGTATGAGTCATGCTTGCATGAACGAACACTTTTGTGTGACAATCCATTTGGCGGATACGCCAAACCGACGAAATGCGTAGCATTTTGGAGGCTTGCTCTGAACAGTTACGAATAATTTATTTACCGGATAGTATATTTGGGCAATATTGTAAAGGGAGGAAACCATGGTCAGTATCATCGTACCGGTTTATAAAAGTGAAAAAACGCTGCGCCGCTGTGTGGAAAGTCTGTGCAGACAGGCGTATGCGGATATAGAGATTCTGCTGATCGTGGACGGACCGCCGGACGGTTCCGGTATTCTGGCGGATCAGCTTGCAAAAGAGGATGCCCGGATCCGTGTGATCAACCAGCCGAACCGTGGTGTTTCCCATGCCAGAAACCGTGGACTTACGGAAGCAGCAGGGGAGTATATCCGTTTTGTGGACAGCGATGATTATGTACTGTATCACGGACTGGATGAAATGGTGCGGCGGATCGAGCAGGACGGGAGCAATCTGGTGATCGCCGGGTTTGATCATCTGTATTTCGGGCAGAAGATCGAAAAACTGCCGCATACAAATGCCTGCATGGAGCTTGCGTCCTCTTATGAGGATCTGAAGCAGCTTTATATGGGTGGCTTTCTGAATATGCCATGGAACAAATTATATAAAAAAGAACTGATCCGGGAGCAGTTCCCGGTAGATCTGAATCTGGGCGAGGATCTTTTATTTAACGAGGCGTATATCAGGCAGGCGGCAAGGATCTCCGTCCTGCAGCAGCCTGTCTGCGAATATATTCAGGACGACAGGGGAACAACCCTGTCTACGAAAAAAAGAAATGACAAGGTAGAAACTGCGCTTCTGCTCTATGAAAAAACAAAGGCATTCTTTCAGAGCTGTTATCCGGATGTGGGGCAGTTTGCGTTTCTGGCGGACAAAGTCTGCACGACCTTTCTGGATGAAGTGGAAGGGCTTGGCTTTGCAAAAGATATGACATATGCTGAAAAAAGGGCAGCTGTGGCAGAATATGCCAAGCAGACGAGATCTTTCCTGCAGAGGGAAGGAATCCGTAAGCCGGAGCTTACGCTGCTGGATTACCGGATCGTATTTTTCTTTCTGCGCAGACAGCAGATCGGTATGACCATGCTGATGATCCGGCTTAGGGCAATGGTTGTGGAAATAGTCAGACGAAGAAAAGGTGTGTAAGGGAATGAAACCATTGATTTCGGTCGTGATACCGATTTATGGAGTGGAAAAATATTTAAAAAGAGCGGTGGACTCTGTATTGTATCAGACGTACACCAATCTGGATATCATATTGGTAGATGATGGTTCTAAGGACGGCTGTCCTGCGATCTGTGATGCCTATGCGGCGCGCGAAGCAAGAGTTCGTGTGATCCATAAGGAAAACGGGGGCTTATCGGATGCCAGAAATGCAGGAATTGCAGTCGCCGGAGGCGATTATATTGCATTTCTGGACAGTGATGATTACTATGCTCCGTGTTTTATTGAAATACTATATCGGGAGCTTCTCAGGGCAGATGCGGATGTGGCAGTCTGCAGCTATGAAACAACAAAGGAATTAGAGCCGGAAAAGGGACCGGATTTTGCCGCGGTACGTGCTGCATACGAACAGGGAAAGGCAGATATCACAGTCTATGACAGAAAGCAGATGCTGTTGAACCAGTATGATGCGCTGTGCCCGGATGCCACTTATTTTATCGTGGCATGGAATAAGCTGTACAAACGAAGCCTGTTTCAGAAGGTGCGTTTTCCGAAAGGCAAGATCCATGAGGATGAAGCCACAATTTACCGCATTTTTGACCGTATCCATAAAGGAGTGTATATCAGACTTCCGCTTTACGCCTATTTTGAAGCACCCGGCAGTATTACGCGGGAGAATTTCAGCAAAAAACGGATGGATTTCATGGATGCGCTGACAGACCGGATCACATTTTTTGACCGGATCGGTGAGACAGACGGGAAGAAAGCGGCACTGCGTGCAAGAGCAGACGGCGCGATCCGCTATTTTTATCCGCTTCGCAAAAAGTTTCCGGAAACAGGTAAGATGCTTCGCGGTTATGTCAAAGAAGCACTGTATGTAAACAGGCACGGAACGGCTGAGGAACAGGGATTTTTAAGTGGTTCGAATCAGATGGGCTACAGACTCTTCCTGCTTTTTCCTGATCTTTACTATTTGCTGAGAAAAAAGAATTTCTGATACTGTGGAGAAGGAGAAAACATGCCAAAGGTAAGTATTGTAGTACCGGTTTATAATATGCAGAAATATCTTGCTGCCTGTATCAAGAGTCTGAAAGCACAGACACTTTCGGACATAGAGATTATCCTGGTGGATGATGGGAGCAGTGACAATTCCCCTGCGCTGTGTGATGCCTATGCGCAGGAAAATCCGATGATCCGCGTGGTACATAAGCCAAACGGAGGACTGACAAGCGCGTGGAAAAGAGGTTCTGAGGAAGCAACGGGAGACTATATCGGCTATGTGGATGCGGATGATTATATTCTGCCCGATATGTATGAACGGATGTATACAAGAGCCTGCGAAACAGGGGCAGATATCGTATGCTGTGGACTGACGCATTTATACGAGGATGATCCGTCGCGCAAATGGACGGAGCAGATGGAGTTTCGGACGGACAGTCTGGAAAGAGAAACGCTTGCCAATGAGATTTATCCGACACTGATCAATGACGGCAGTTTTATGGGGCGCCATTTACAGCCGAACCGTGTTACCAAGCTGGTGCGGACAGAACTGGTCAAGAAAAATCTGCAGCTTTGCTCGGATGCGGTCAGTATCGGAGAGGATTTTCAGTTTTCCCTGTGCATGTTTCTGGATGCACGGCATATTGAGATCATCCGCGATTATTTCCCGTATCAGTATTATATGAACGGGGCTTCCATGACAATGAAGCATGACAGAAGCTATCCGGAAAAGATCCATATCATGCGTGAAAATCTCTGCCGCATTTCGGATGTTAAGGGAATGTATGATTTTAAGCAGCAGATCTGGAACGATTACCTGTGTCTGCTGATTTTGTATACAAAAGGGATCGTCTATAAGCAGAAGGAGCTGCCATACAGCTGCCTGCGCACGGAACTGAGACAGCTGCTGACAACACCGGAGGTCAGAAAGGCGATCTGCATCCATACGATGGACAAGCTGACGATAGCGGAAAAGCTCTTTCTCTTCTTTATGAAGCACAGGCTGTATTATGCGATCTACGCAGTCGTGAAACTGTATTTTCGAAACTGACAGAAAAGCGAAAGGTTATATGCATGAAAACTATCCAAAAAAAAACGATCTGGTATCCGATCCTGTTTATCCTGCTGATCGGGCTGATCGCATTTTTATCTTTTTACAAGCTGGACGTGAAATATGTAGATCCGTGGGACGAAGCAAGACACGGCGTTAATGCCTATGAGATGGCAAACGGAGGAAGTCTGATCCAGTCTACCTATATGAGACAGGCTGATTATTATAATTTAAAACCACCGCTCAGTATGTATGGCATTATGCTGGGGATGGCGATCTTTGGCAATACGGTATTTGCGCTCCGGTTTTATGCTGCACTTTCCTATGTACTGCTGGCGCTCTGTGTCGGGCTTTTTGCAAAGCGTTACGGAAAGCTGGAATCACTACTGGCAGTGGCATTTCTTGCTGTCAATACAACGGCTTTTCAGGCGCATATGATACGCTCAGGCGATGCGGACAGCCTCTATGTGCTGCTGTTTACGCTGGCGATGATCTGTATGATGAAGATCCGGGAAAATGGCAGATACAGTTATGCCTGTGCTTTTCTGTTTGCACTTGCTTTTCTGACAAAGAGCTATCACGCCGGGCTGATCGCGGTGATCGGCGGGCTTTTCCTGCTTCTGACCGGAGAACTGAAAAAATGGAAGGCAAAGAACTGGCTGCTGTTTCTGGCTGCTGCACTTCTTCCGATCCTGCTTTGGGCAGCAGCCAGATACCGGATCGACGGAATGACCTTTTTTCAGAAGATGTGGGAGGTTGATGTACTGGGCAGAACAGATGGCACACTGCAGAATAATATCGCACCGTTTTCTTATTATCTGTCTTACTATTTCGGCGCTGCATCCGGAAAGATCACACCGTATCTCTGTGCGCTGGTAATCTGCCTGATCGCAGTTTTTGTATTTGCACAAGGCATCAGACAGATGGAAAAAGAAAAAAAGCGGGAGCTTCTTGGCTGGGCACTTTGGATCCTGGTTCCGCTTCTGGCATTTTCCGCAGTATCGAATAAGCTGCTCTGGTACGTGTATCCTTCGCTTGTTCCGCTTCTGGTACTTGCCGGCATTTGTCTGGGCCGGCTCTTGAGGGAGAAAAAACTGGGGATGTGGCTGCGCATACTGACTGCGGCAGCAGGTGCTTTTATCCTTCTAATCTATGGAAACAGTGTTTTGCAGACAATCGGTAAGCAGAACACAAATGAATTTCAGGAGCTGGTCAAGACTGTGGCAAAGAGCGATGCGGCACAGGAGCTTGTGGGATGCACGGCATTTGTAGACTATGGATCGGGAGAGAAAACCGAAGAGAACTGGAGCCAGCAGGATGTTTTTGTGGCAGAGGCTTATGGGGATTATACCTGTGTAAACGGAGGTATTACCTATCTGCTTACCCGGGATACGCTGGAGGAAAAGACAGGCATTTTATTTCTCAACAGGGAAACTTATCGGGAAATGGCATCTATTGTAACGGCTGATGCGCCGCTGGGGCAGTCGGAACATTATGTGGCAGTATCGGTGGTATATTAATGAGGATGTACAGATACTGGTTTCAGAGTTTCCGGATTTCAGATGTTTCTTAAGAATTACTGAAATATTACAAAAATATTACAAAAAATGTTCCGGAAGAATGACAAGATACTATTTTTCTGCTAAAATATAAAGGACAGTCGGGGCTGTCAAGTATATAAAGGACAAAGGTAAAAACTATGAAAAAATTGCGCGTATTACTTCTTTTGGCACTGACATCGGCGTTTATATTAACCGGTTGCGGCGCAAAGGAAGAGGAAACACCTGTACCGGATGAGACAGTGGAGGAACAGCAGCTTGAGGAGATTGAAGAAACTCCTTCGGCAGAAGACGAGATCGTGGAGGATGACCAGATTCCGGATGGTATGGCAAGGAGTCCGCTGACCGGTGAAATCGAAGATAAGGAAATTGCAAAGCAGAGACCTCTGGCGATCATGCTCCCGACAGATAAAGCAGCCCAGCCACAGTATGGTATCGGACAGGCAGGCGTTTTATATGAGTGTATGGAAGAGGGCGATATGTCCCGTCAGATGGCGATCATTGAGGACTGGCAGGGGATCGAGAAGCTTGGTAATGTCAGAAGCTGTCGTGACTACTATGTATACTGGGCACTGGAATGGGATCCGATCCTGGTACATTTCGGCGGACCATACTATCTGGCAGACATTATTAACAGACCGGATGTCAACAACATTACAGGCTGTGCGGTAAATTCCACTTCATCAGCACCGGGATGCAATGCTTTTTATCGTACCAGTGATAAGCCGGTTCCGCACAATGCGTACACAAGTGGTGCAAATCTGGTTGAACAGTGTGACAGTCTTGGATATTCTCTGACTCATATCAATGAGAATTACCATGCAGAGCATTTCCAGTTTGCCAAGAAAGAGCTCAACACGCTGGAAAGCGCCGGGGACAGCTTTGATGCAACAGAGATCAGCTTAAAGGGTGCATTCCCTTATACAAAATCTTCTCTGGAATATGATGCTGCAACAGGTTTTTACAAAAAGAATCTGTATGAAAGCCCGCAGACGGACGGTGCAACAGGTGAGCAGCTGACATTTGAAAATGTGATCGTTCAGTTTACCTATTATGAAGTCAGAGATGCAAAGGGCTATCTTTCCTTCAAGTGCCACGATGACACACAGGACGGTTACTATATCACAAACGGAAAGGCAGTACATATCCGCTGGGGTAAGACAAGTGACTATGCGCCGACCAAATACTACTATGATGATCTGACACCGGTTGAATTCAACCCTGGCAAGACATATATTGCTGTTGTACAGAATGACAAATATGTAACGATCAACGGAACAGATTATGCATCAAGTGTGCAGTAAGAAAAGTGAACAGAAATGAATGGAAACAGGCTCCGGATTATCCGGAGCCTGTTGTATCTTTACGACTCTTCCCCGGCCACGATCTTCGGAATACCGTTGATATCCGCGGCGATATCGGTAAAGGAAGAAAAATAGCTGCCAATGATCTTATCTGTTTTGGAAAGGCACATAAGATCAAGCAGGGCGTCTTTTACACCGTTTACGCTGTCGCGGGAAAGATCTCTTGTTTCGTTGGAAATGATCCTGTCCGGAAATACCCGCCGCAGGTTAGCTTCCTCTGACAGATCATCCGTTGCAAGGTAAAACATTGTGGAAGGATCCATGGAAAGCTCCTTCTGCATGGCATCAATAAATGCCTGCGTGCTGCTCTTGCCGATCGCGGGCTTATTATCCGTCCGGCGGATATGGATACCGACATTATGGCTTTTGAAGCCGGCGGTTATGGCATTTACGCGGTCTGTGATCTCGGCAGTTGGCTGAAAGATGCTGTAATCATGACAGGGGAAAAAGTGTTCCTCTGTGGCAATATACAGATTTTTGGGCAGGGATGCCACATAAGCATCCGGTAATCCCTGTTCTGTGCGGTTTGCCCGAAGCTCCTCGTTTCCAACCACCATGCGCGTGAGCTGATAAAAGACCTTTTGCGGATCCCATTTGGAATGAATATTACGAAGGCTGAAGGCGTCAGTTTTTTGGAAAAGCTCCTCAAAAGGACAGCCCAGTTCCGGGTTTACATTCCAGATGACTTTCAGCGTTTCGCCCCGTTTTTTCGCGAGGACGCGGGCGGAATTTATGGCGCGCATTCTATTGCACAAACCACCTATTGGTTGTATGATTATCATAAGTATGTCTCCTTGTCAGATGTATGTTATACATGATTATATTTAGTGTAACAGAAAAGAAGAAAAAAAGGGAGTTTTTTATGAAAATAGTCCAGGTAAATACCATTTGTGGTGTGGGCAGTATAGGAAGAATCTGTGTGGATCTGTATGAAACACTGCAAAAGAACGGAGAAGAAGCCTATATTGCAGTGGGACGCGGCAGTCTGCCGCCGGGGATCAAAGGATATGTGATCGGCAATAAGGCTGATTTTGTGTGCCATGTGATGAAAAATTTTACACAGGGGAAAGCAGGATTTGGTTCAAAGCAGGTAACAGAAAAATTCCTGCGCTGGCTTTCCGAAGTGCAGCCGGATCTTGTGCATCTGCATAATATCCACGGCTTTTACCTGCAGATAGAGTTGCTTTTTGCTTACCTGAAAGAACATGATATCCCGGTTGTCTGGACATTGCATGACTGCTGGAGCTTCACAGGGCATTGTGCTTATTTTGATTATATCGGCTGTGAGAAATGGAAGGAAGAAAACGGGGGCTGCCATAATTGCAGCATTCATAAAAGTGCCTATCCCTACGCGATTTTCAGAGACAATTCCAAATGGAATTATAAGCGGAAAAAGGAAGTGTTTACGGGCGTGAAAAACCTGACGATCGTAACGCCGTCCGCATGGCTGAAAGGGCTTGTCGAGCAGTCGTTTTTAAAGGAATATCCTGTAGAGGTCATCCCGAATGGGATCAATCTGGACAACTTTATCCCGCTGACGGAGGAACAGGAAACGAAGAGAAGGCAGCAGATGGCAGGTTACCCGCACAGAACAATACTTGGTGTGGCAAACCGCTGGGAGGAACGAAAGGGACTGGATACGTTTATCCGTCTTGCAGAGGAACTGCCGGCTAACTATACGGTGGAAATTCTGGGGCTTGATAAAGCACAGACGGTACAGCTGAAGAAAAAGTTTCCGACCGGTAAACTGCTTCCAATCGACAGGACAGCAAATGTGCAGCTGCTTTCGTCCATTTACCGCAGCGCGGATGTGTATGTGAATGCCACAATGGAGGATAATTTTCCGACAACCAATTTAGAGGCGCTTGCCTGTGGAACACCCGTTATCACGTATGACACGGGAGGAAGCGGTGAGTCTGTCACAGAAGATTGCGGTATTGTGGTAGAAAAAGGAAACTATGAGAAGCTGCTTGCAGCGATCTTAAAGGTGTGCGAGGAGCATCCATTTTCTGCAAAGGTCTGCAGACAGCGGGCGCAGAATTATGACCGCAGTGATCGATATGCGGAATATCTGGCATTATACGAAAGGATCCTGCATGAACATGAGGGAAAGTGAAAGACCGGGGAAAGTAATTGAATATCTGATGCTCGCCGGGAATGTGTTTCTGGGGCTGGTCGTGCTGGAGCTGATCGTGCACGGACTGGTAGATTATGCAGATGCCACGTTCCTGTTTCAGACCCAGAAAAAACCGGTGCTGGCACTTTTATGTCTGTTTATGACAGCATTTTTGCTGCTTGTTTTTTCTGCCTGCAGACGTCTGACGGAAAATCTGACGCTGCGGAAGGCAAAAATGGTCAGTGCGTTGCTTTTAGTGCCGGCATTTGCACTACAGATCTATATGCTTTTCTACTATCGCAGCAGTTATCTGTTTGATAATGCGTTTGTGACCGGTGGTGCTTCTGCGCTTGCCATGGATGGACAGGTGGCAAAGGAAGCAGTTTATTATCTGTCAGTCTATCCGAATCAGAACGCGTATGCGGTGCTGACTGCTGTTTTATGGAAGCTGGGGACGGCTGCAGGGATCAGCCGGGCAGCGATGCCGCTTCTGCTGAACTGTGTGAACCTTGTTTTTCTGGATACGGCCGCAGTTCTTTTTCTGCTGACGGTGAGTGCTTACAAAAAACGGACTCCCGGCAGCTTTGTGCGGATTCTGTTTCTCTTGCTCTGCAATCCGTTTTTATATATTGGTGTTTCTTATTATTACACCATCACATTGTCGATGCCTTTTGTCATGGGAATTTTATATTTGTATGTCCGTTTTCTGCGAAAAAAGGAAAAACATCCTTATGTGGTGCTGGCCCTACTTGGGCTGGTGGTTGGCTTCGGGTATCTGCTGCGCGCAACGACAATGATCCCATTTATTGCTGTGATCGCCTGTCTGCTGTTTTTGGGGCGGCTGCAGAAACGGGATTTTCTGGCAGCGGCAGTTGCTGTTTTGACTATTGCGGGGATCAGCGCGGGAAACCGCCAATATATAGGGCTGGATACCAAAGACACAGCTTTTCCACTGACACACTGGGTCATGATGTCCATGACTTCGCCGGGCAGTCATAATGAAGCGGATGAAACCTACACAGCGTCCTTTCCGACAGCAGCGGAAAAGAAGGCGGCGGACAGGGAACGGCTTATGGAAAAGCTGCAGGCAATGACGGTGGGAGATCTGTTGTCACTTGCGCATGCAAAGGTAGAAAACACATGGGGCAGAGGTTCTAACGGGTATCCGGTCTATCTGGAAAATTGTCTGCGGACAGACGGACTGTATCCGTATCTGTTCGGGGATCATAAGGATTTTGTGATCCTGTACCATCAGGGCTATTATCTGTGCCTGCTGCTTGGTATTTTTTATGATCTGTTACGGACAGTCCGTAAAAAGCAATGGGACAGCTATGTGTTTCAGCTGACTTTTTTAGGGGCGGTTTTATTTTATCTGTTATGGGAAACAGGCTCCCAGTATTCGCTCCCATTTTTGCTTGTACTGCAGTTTCTGGCGGAAAACGGTGTGGAGCAATGGGAAGAGGCTGTAGTTTCTGACAGGGGAAAAACGTGTAAGCTGCAGAGGAGTATCTGTTTGGTTCTGCTGGCAGGGCTGCTCGTGTTTGCAATAGGCAACTATTCTGTTTTTACCGGGCAGACACAGGAATATACTCATCCGGTTGTAATGCAGCTTCTGGCAAATGAGGAACTATCCATTGGAAAGGAAAAACTTCTGCAGACGTTTGAAGCTTCGCAGCCGTTTGACCGGGTGATCTTTCAGTGGCGCAATGATGACGGCAGCTCGGATGCGGTTTATGAGGCAGTGCTTGCCTCTGAAACTGGCGTGATCGCAGAAGAAGAGATCACAGGTGCGGGACAGCCTTATAATGGTGCAACGGTGCTTTCGTTTCCTACGGTAACACCGGACGGAACACAGATGTATACTTTGTCGATCCGCAAAAAGAGCGGAACAGATGAGCTGCGGTTTGTCACATACAGCATGGGCTATTATGATGCTTATGCAGGTGGCACGCTGACGCTGGGCGGGCAGGAGCTGACAAAAGACCTGCTGTTAGCGGTCAGCAGGACAGAAACAAGGGCGTATACGACGGCAAAGAGATATTGGGCTTTTACAGCATTTTTTATAGTTGCGCTGGCAGTGCTTTTTGTACTGGCGGGCAGAGGAGAAAGAAGGAGAATGAAATGAAAAAGAAAAAACTGGCAGCAGTCATGATTTGTCTGCTTCTGACGGGTGCACTGGCAGGATGTGGGCAGGATGCAGGAAGTACTGCGGAGGTAACGGGCGGAACGGCATTTACGGAAGATACGGCAGATACACAGACAACGGATGCGACGCAGGATATGCAGGCTGCAGATGACTCCGGAATGCATGCAGGGGATCTGCCGGCAGCGGGCGCAGGAGATGCAGCAGATGCGGCGGATGGAATCGGAAGCAGCCAGACTGCAGATACTGACATGGAAAGCGGATCAGATACGGCAGAAACCGATACGGACAATACGGATGCAGACAATACATTGGATACATCAAATGCATCCGGCGCACAGCAGAATGCATCAGACAATGAAAACGATACGAATGATACTGCGGACGGAGACACAGATCAGACGGATGCACAGGGCGGAAAGCTGATTGTGATCGATGCGGGACATCAGCAGAAGGGCAATTCCGAAAAGGAACCGATCGCACCGGGCTCTTCCGAAATGAAGGCAAAGGTAGCGGGCGGTACAAGCGGCGTTGCATCCGGTCTTGCCGAGTATGAACTGAATCTGCAGGTGGCTCTCAAGCTGCAGACAGAGCTGGAAAAAAGAGGCTATGAGGTGAAAATGTGCAGAACGACGAATGATGTCAATATCAGCAATGCTGAGCGTGCCCAGATCGCCAATGAAGCGGAAGCGGATGCCTTTATCAGGATCCATGCCAATGGTTCCGAAAACAGTGATGTAAACGGTGCCATGACGATCTGCCAGACCGCCGCTAATCCTTATAATGGAGGTTTGTATCAGCAGAGCAGGAAGCTTTCCGATTGTATTCTGGATGCTATGGTAGCAAGTACCGGTGCAAAAAAGGAATATGTCTGGGAGACAGACACGATGAGTGGTATTAACTGGTGTCAGGTACCGGTCACGATCGTGGAGATGGGATATATGACAAATAAAGCGGAAGATCTGAACATGGCAGATCCGGTCTACCAGGAGAAAATCTCGATCGGAATCGCAGATGGGATCGATGATTATTTCGCATCGGAAAGCTGATGATTTTTTACAGGGAGTATGCTATACTATAAGATACGATGCCAGCGGCAAAAATGCGATGAGCAGAGTATAGGAAATAAGGAACGGTTATGAAGAGTTTACCCGATACCCCAAAGGTGTCCATCATTACAATGACATACAATGACTGTGCACATCTTGAAAAATGTGTGACGCAGATCCTGAAACAGGATTATGAAAATATAGAATATATCATCGTAGATGGCGGTTCCTCTGACGGAACGCACGAGATCATACAAAAGGCGGCGCAGCAGCTGGGAGATAAGCTGAAGTGGGTTTCGGAGCCGGATGAAGGGCTGTATGATGCGCTGAATAAAGGAATCCGTATGGCGACCGGCGCGATTGTCGGGCTGATGTGTGATGAATTTGCGGATGCCCATGTGCTGTCCGATATGGTACGGCAGATGCAGCGGGACGGAACAGACGGCGTACACGGTGATATTGACTACATGGCGGACGGTAAAGTGATCCGCAAATGGCGGATGGGCGCAGGAACTGCGAAAAAGCTCAGATGGGGCTGGATGCCCGGTCATCCGACCTTATATGTAAAAAGAGAAGTATACGAAACGTACGGTTTTTATAAAACAGATTATAAAATAGCCGCAGATTATGAGTTTATGATCCGTATCTTAAAAGAGGACAAGGTCAGATTGTCTTATATTCCGCGGGTACTTGTGCATATGTTCCATGGAGAAGAATCGGCAAGTACAGGTGGTCTGAAAAGCTATCTTGCTTCTTTTGGAGAGGGCATGCGTGCACTGCGGGAAAATCATATGCCACATCCTTTTATTACGACACTGCGCCGGACATGCATGGTGCTTCGGCAATTTGTCAGATGAGCGCTGAAGGAGAACTATGAAAAGTTTAGTCATCATACCAGCATACAATGAAGAAAAGAGCATTTTAAATACAGTTGCGGATATCCGGAAAAATGCGCCTGATTTTGATTACATCATTATCAACGACTGTTCGCAGGATAAGACGTTGCAGCTTTGTAAAGATGCAGGGATCCCTGTGATCAATCTGCCGATCAATCTGGGAATCGGCGGTGCGGTGCAGACAGGATATCTGTATGCCAAAAAGAACCACTATGATTATGCGGTGCAATTTGACGGCGACGGACAGCATGATGCAGCCTTTTTACAGGAAATGCAGGATTATATGTATGCGCATGATCTGGATATGCTGATCGGATCACGTTTTATTGAAAAGGAGGGCTTCCAGTCCTCCAGTCTCAGAAGATTCGGGATCCGTTATTTTTCGGGATTGATCCGGCTGTTGACCGGAAAGCGCATTACAGATCCGACCTCTGGTATGCGTATGGTAAATGAAAGCATTATTAAAATGTATGCAGACTGCTATCCGAAGGATTATCCGGAGCCGGAGAGTGTTGTGGCGGTTCTGCAGGCAGGCAAAAAGGTAGAAGAATATCCGGTAGTGATGCGGGAGCGGAAGGAAGGCGTTTCCTCCATTTCACCGCTGAAATCCGTTTATTACATGATAAAAGTAACACTGGCAATACTGGTGGAGCGTATCCGCAGAAAGGAATATAAAAAATGATGACTGTAAAGCTGCAGATCATTGTCGGGATCTGCCTGTTTCTGGCACTGACGGTGATTGTGTATATGATCAAAAAAAGAAGCCTGGATCTGAAATATGCGCTGTCCTGGCTGCTTGCCCTTGTATTTGTACTGGTGCTTGATCTGTTTCCGGTGCTTTTGACAAAGCTGTCTATGGCACTTGGTGTCTGGGCGCCTGTCAATATGATCTTTTTCCTGGGATTCTGTTTTTCGCTTCTGATCATTTTTACGCTTACGGTCATGCTGTCACGTATGGCGGAAAGAGTCAGAAAACTTGCACAGGCTGTTGCCATGAATGAGGAAAAACTGGACCGCATGGGCAGGGAACTGAAAAAATTGCAGGAAGAGAAGGAGTAGTCTATGAAAATTCTGATGATCGGTCTTGGCTCGATCGGGCAGAGACATCTGAGAAATATCAAACGTGTATACGGAGAGGAAGCACAGATCCTTGCTTATCGTGTGCGGGGGCTGAAACGTACCTTTTCCGATACGATGCAGATCCGGGAAAATGTATCACTGGAAGAAGAATACAACATAAAAAGCTTTGATGATCTTTCCAAAGCACTTCTGGAAAAGCCGGATATTGCTTATATCACAAATATTACAAAAAGCCATATTCCATGTGCGATCGCATGTGCGAAGGCAGGCTGTCATCTGTTTCTGGAAAAACCGATCTCAGACAGTCTGGACGGGATAGAGGAGCTTGCAAAGATCGCTGCGGAAAAGAAGCTGAAAGTATTTGTAGGTTATCAGAACAGGTTCCATCCGGGCATTCAGTATCTGAAACAGTTTCTGGCAGAGGGCAGTATCGGACGTATTCTTTCCGTGCGCAGTGTTGTGGGAGAACGTCTGACAACGATGCATACTTATGAGAATTATAAGGATACGTATATGGCGCGCAAGGATATGGGCGGCGGTGTGCTGCTCAATCAGATGGTGCATGAGCTTGATTATCTGTATTATCTGTTCGGACAGCCGAAGAGCGTGTATGCGCTGGGTGGCATTAACGGAAATCTCGGGATCGATGTGGAAGACAATCTGGATGCAATTTACCGTTATGAGTCAGAGCAGGGAACCTTCCCGGTATCGGTGCATGCGGATTTTTACCAGTATCCGCCAAGCCGTTTTGTCAAGGTAGTCGGGGAAAAGGGACACATCATCGTAGACCTGTTAAAGGCAGAAGTCACACAGGCAGTCGGCGATGAGGTAACGGTCATTCCGTATCCCGACTTTGCGAGAAATGATATGTTTATCGAAGAATTAAAATTGTTTATAGACTGTATCAGAGAAGATACGGAGCCGGCGATCCCGCTTGCGGATGGTATCGTAAGCCTGAAAATGGCGCTGGCAGCCAGAAAATCAATGGAAACAGGAGGCGTGATCGATGAGTTTACTGGAACAGTATAAAATAACGGGAAAAGTAGTCATTATTACAGGCGGAGCCGGTCTGATCGGCAGAAAGCATACAGAGGCTGTGCTGGAGGGCGAAGGCATTCCGGTACTGCTTGATATTTTTGAGGATTCCCTTGCGAGAGCAAAGCAGGAAATGACTGAGAAATATCCGGGTAAGCCGGTGGAAACTTATGTGGCAGATATCACTTCCAGGGAATCACTTGAGAAAGTCAGAGATGATCTGCTTGCAAAATACGGTCATATCGACGGCCTGATCAACAATGCGGCCAACAATCCGAAAATGGAGGGCGGTTCCAAAAATATGGGAGCCATCCAGTTCCATAATCTGCCGCTTTCCATGTGGCAGGATGATATGAATGTCGGACTGACAGGTGCATTCCTTTGCTGTCAGGTATTTGGCTATGAAATGGAAAAACAGAAAAGCGGTGTGATCATCAATATTTCTTCCGATTATGGTATTATCTCTCCGAATCAGAATATTTACCGCAAGGAAGGTGTTGCAGAAGAAGACCAGACGATCAAACCGGTTTCTTACAGCGTTGTGAAGCATGGCATTATGGGACTGACCAAGTATCTGGCAACCTACTGGGGCAAAAAGGGTGTCCGCGTAAATACACTCTGCCCGGCGAGCCTTCAAAACGGACAGGATCCCGAGTTTATCGAAAAGCTTTCCGCTCTTGTACCGATGGGAAGAATGTCACGCCCGGATGAATATCCGGCGACCGTGCTTTACATGCTTTCCGACGCCAGCTCTTACATGACCGGCGCAACGGTCGTATTAGATGGCGGAAGAACCATATGGTAAAGCAGACCAAGCCATGCATATACCGCGGATGAAAGACCGAGCGTGCTTGCACGCAGAGGTCTGGCAGACGAGGTATATATACGGCGGGACGCCGTTCATGAGCAAAAGGGAAGGTGCGAAGCACCGGTTTTGCGAATGGGGCATGGCGTTAAGTTCCCGTGTAGACCAAGCCATGCACGCAGAGGTCTGGCAGACCAAGCCTAAACAGAATTGAGATAAAAGGAGAACAATCATGAAATTTTTTGTAACAGGTGTAGCAGGACAGCTTGGACATGATGTCATGAACGAGCTTGCAAAAAGAGGATACGAAGGAGTCGGAAGCGATATCGCACCGCAGTACAGCGGCGTTGAGGATGGCAGCAGTGTTACCACCATGCCTTACGTTGGGATGGATATTACAGATGCAAAGGCTGTCAGAGAGACGATTCTTTCTGTGAAGCCGGATGTAGTTGTGCACTGTGCTGCATGGACTGCGGTTGACCTGGCAGAAGATGAAGATAAAAAGGAGAAAGTATATGCGATCAATGCGAAGGGCACCCAGAATATTGCGGATGTCTGTAAAGAGTTGGACTGCAAGGTGATTTATATCAGTACGGATTATGTATTCAACGGACAGGGTACAGAGCCATGGCAGCCTGACTGCAAGGATTACCAGCCGCTGAATGTTTACGGCAAAACAAAGCTGGAAGGTGAACTTGCGATCAGCAATACAGTTTCCAAATATTTCATTGTCAGAATTGCGTGGGTATTTGGCTTAAATGGTAAGAATTTTATTAAGACAATGCTTTCTGTCGGCAAGACACATGATGAGGTCAGAGTGGTAAACGACCAGATCGGAACACCAACCTATACCTATGACCTTTCCAGACTGCTTGTCGATATGGCAGAAACCGATAAATACGGTTACTATCATGCAACCAACGAAGGCGGTTATATTTCCTGGTATGACTTTACCTGTGAGATTTATAAACAGGCGGGACTTTCCACAAAGGTAACACCGGTCACGACGGCAGAATATGGTGTATCCAAAGCGGCAAGACCGTTTAATTCGCGTCTGGACAAGAGCAAACTCACAGAGAATGGCTTCCGGCCTCTTCCGACGTGGCAGGATGCGCTTTCCAGATATTTAAAAGAAATTGAGTACTAAACAGAAGGGAAACAGATGCATGGATGATAAGATCAGGTCTGTCCTGACCCACAAGATATCGGTAAAAAAAATAACATTCACAGTCATGGATATACTTTTGTTTCTGGTGTTGACAGGCTTTGCGCTCATCATGCGCTATGCGCTGCGCAATGTAGTAGCGGGAGATTATAAAATGTTCTTTGAACCGTGGGTAGCCACACTGCGCGAAGCAGGCGGCGGGATCAAAGGGCTTTCCGCGGAGTTTGAATATGTGGATTATACAACCCCGTATCTGACAATACTGTCTTTTATCAGTATCTGCCCATTTTTAAATACGCTGCTTCTGATGAAGCTGGTATCGATCTTTTTTGATTTTGTGGCAGCGTTTGCAGTCATGGCGATCGTATATGACAGAACAAAAAACATGACTTACGGCATTTTAGGCTATGGTGCACTTCTGATGGTACCGACTGTTCTGACAAACGGAGCAATGTGGGCACAGTGTGATATCATTTTTACAAGCTTTGTCCTGTGGTCTCTTTACTTTATGCTGAAGGACAAGCCTGCCTGGTCGATGGCTTTTTATGGGATCGCCTTTGCGTTTAAGCTGCAGACCCTGTTTCTGGCACCGCTTTATGTGATCCTCTGGATGAAGGGCAAGGTAAAACTGAAACACTTTTTATTCCTGCCACTGATGTATGTGATTGGGATGATCCCTTCCCTGCTCGCCGGAAAGAGCTTCTGGGAGCTTATCAGTGTCTATTTTTTCCAGGCAAACGGACAGATGGATATTTATGCACTGTCCCATAAATTCCCGAACATTTATCAGTTGATCGGAACGGACAGTTTCCTGTTTGAGTATGCGGATGCGGGCATCTGGGTGACACTTGGAGCTCTTATGATCCTGATGTACTGCTTTGCCAGAAAACAATATGAAATGAATGCATGTCTGTTGCTGCGCATGGGTATGCTTCTGACTATGACTGTCGTATTTTTCCTGCCGCATATGCATGAACGCTATGCAATTCTGGTTGATGTGATGGCAATCGTTTATGTGTTTTTTGATTTCAGGAAACTATATATACCGGTACTTACGATCCTGTGTTCTTTTGCAGGATATACAGTCTATCTGGCACAGAATAACATCATTCCGATGTATGTGTATACCATCCTGTTCCTGCTTCTGATGCTGGATCATGCACGTGCCTGTGTAAAGGGCATGCAGGATGGGAAAATAGCAGTTGGAGAGTAGAACATGGATAAAAAGATAACGGATTTTCTCGTAAAAGAAATAAAAATAGGAAAATGGATGCTGGCACCGATCGATCTGCTTCTGTTTGTGGCAGCGGCGGTATTTTCCGTCATGATCCGTATCAGTGTTGTGGATTATACAGCGATCGAGCTTCCGGCATTTGTAAAATACGGCAATATGCTCCGTATTGTGACTGGGATCACAGATCTGCTGCTGGCAGTTTTGGGCGCAATGATCGTATATGACCTGACTGATCGGAAGATCAGAGCTTTTCTGACATATGCGATCCTGCTGATGCTTCCGGTATTGTGTGCAAGCTGTGCTATGTGGGGCATGGGAGATTCTATTTATATTTTCTTCGCAGTGCTTTCTTTGTATCTGCTGATGAAAGGCAAAGGAAATGCTTCACTGGTCAGCTATGGGATCAGTCTTTTCTTAAGCAGATATGCCTTTTTTCTTCTGCCGGTCTATGCGATTGCATTTATGCAGAAAAAAAATAAACTTATGTACTTTATTTTTCCGTTTTGCGGGGTGTGGTTCCGGAACGGGATCGTACATCAGTCCGGTTATCTGCCAGTTCCGAGCTTTGAAATGGAGAGGATGTTTGTGAAGCTGCGCGGTGAATCACTGCTGAGCCAGAACTGGCCGAATATTTTCCAGATGATCGGTACAGATAAATTTATTCAGGAATATTCCCTTGTTGCAAAAGTGGCTGCTGCATCGCTGATGCTGCTTGTCATTATGCTTGTACTTCTGCGCAGTTGGGAAATGAGCGGAGAAGGTATCTGGTATGTGGGACTTGTGCTGTCAATTCTGATCCCATATGTCATGCCACAGATGGATGAGCGTGCGGGGCTGTTATCCTGCGTACTGTATCTGCTTTTTGCCATGAAACATCCGGATCTTTATTATCTGGCGATCGTACAGGTGATTATTACCTATATTTCATTCTCTGCTTACTTCCGCGGAGAAAGTGTGATCCCGCTGAGTGCGGTCGCGCTGGCAGAGCTTTTTGTGCTGCTGCTTACGATCCGGCGTGCGGACCATGTATTTAAGGTGCAGCAGGAAGAAGCAAGATAAGAAGGAGACTGGTAGCGTATGAAACAGGTAGAAAAACTGGATTATATAGACGGACTGAAGGTGCTGTCCTGTCTGATGATCTTTAACTTCCACTTTATCAATGCATTTTACTGCGGATTTTATTCTTTAAATCCGGCAGATTTCCATACAGAACATCTGGAATGGATCATCGGAAGCACGCCGCTGAACCTGATCATGGGCGGCAAGTTTGGTGTGCGTATGTTTATGACGATCAGCGGTTTCTTTGTCGGCTATCGGTTTTTCCTGACGGGCGATAAACATAGTCTGGGCAGCGGTGCTGTCAAGAAATATTTCCGTCTGGTCTTTCCGATCCTGACTGCCAACATTGCGATTTTTGCACTGATGAAGCTTGGACTGTTCCGGAATGCGGAGGCTTCCGCACTGGCAGGGACGAGCGTTTTCTTCGGTAATTATAACCAGTTTGCGCCAAGTCTTTTTGGCGCGGTAAAAGAAGCTGTCTGGGGCTGTTTTGCAACAGGAGCCAATCAGTATAACGGGCCGCTCTGGTTTATTTACTATGAATTTTTCGGGACATTGCTTGTTGCGGCAATTCTTTCTCTTGTCGGCAAGAGCAGAGTGCGCTATGTTGCTTATGCGATCGCGGCTATTTTGAGCATCCGGACAGATTTTCTGCCGTTTATCCTCGGCTGTGTTGTGTGTGACCTGACGTATCAGCCGCCTCTTTTTGTGGAAAAATTGTCTGAGCAGAAGTGGCTTATGTGGATAGCGGTGCTGCTTGGTGTATTTTTAGGTTCTTATCCGCCGATCGGTGAGCGGCTGACAGGAACGATCTATCAGTATATACCGGCCAAGGTGTTGATCTACTATATCATCGGTGCCAGTTTTGTGCTCTATGGTGTGATCCATCTGCCAAAGCTCCATAAACCGCTTGGAAGCCGTGCGCTGACATGGTTGAACCGATATAGCTACGGCTTTTATCTGGTACATTTCTTTGTGCTTTGTACATTTTCGTGCGGTTTTTATCTGACACTGGCGGACAGACTGCCTTATCATCTGATCGCCGTACTGAACTATGTATTATCCTTTGGTGTGACAGTATTTCTTTCCTGGCTGATACATCGTTTTGTGGAAAAACCTGGTATGCAGCTTGCGGGACTTGTCGCAGCAAGGTGCAAGGAATTATAAGGAGATAAAAATGGCAAACAAACGTCGGGAAGACTGGATTGACTGTTTAAAATGCATAGCAATTTTGATCGTTATGATGAACCATCTGGGACTGACGATACCGGGTTTCAGCTTTTGGGGCGGTATGTTTTTTGTGCCGATCTTCTTTTTGCTGTCCGGCTATACATATCATACAAAAGAAGAAACATTTGGGAGATTTTTAAAGCGGAAGGCAAAACGCCTTCTGCTTCCTTATATAACTGCTAATGCAATTCTGTTTGTGTTTTTCTTTGTCAAAGAGAGTTTGCTTGGCAGCATAAGTGCGGCTGAAGAACTGAAAATCCTATACGGCATTTTTTATGCCAGAAATCAGCTTTTGAGCTGGGATGTCCTGACCTTGTTTTTGCCGCAGATGAATCAAAATGTCTATCTGATGACGATACTCAACTCACCTACCTGGTTTTTAATGGCTTTATTTTTGACCATTATCGCGTTTGAAATTTTAATTCGCGTAACGGATAAAAACGGCCGGAGGATGTGGTTTGTTGCAGGGCTGTTTCTGTTGCTTGCCGTTCTATACCGCTATCTGTTTCCTGTTTTGCTTCCATGGAGTCTGGATGCTGTTCCGTTTTTTCTGCTGTTTTTCATGACAGGTTATTTTATCCGGAGAAAAGCGATACTTTATTATCTGGATCAGCATAAGATAACACTTGTCTTATTACTTGGACTATTGATCGTGTGCGGTGTCTGGAACGGAAGTGCGAATTTTTCGATTGCAAGCTATGGAAAGAGCATCATCCTGGCACTGTATAATGCAGCAGCTTCTTCTATACTTGCCATGTATGCAGGTTTTAAGCTTAAAAAGCATATCTGGAAGGGATTTGCGCTGGTAGGCAGGCAGACACTTGTTCTGATGTGTTATCATATGTTTTTATTTGCGATTCTGGAAACAGTCTGGCCAGGCATTCCGAAGCTGTTTGAACTGTTATTGGTACTTGTGCTTCTGACGGCTGCAGGCTATGGAAAGGAGAAGCTCTATGCGAAGAAACAAGGCGGTTGATGCAGTAAAGGGCGTTGCCATTCTGCTTGTGATGTTGGGACACTGCATTGTATTAAACGGGCTGAATGAGACGGATCCTTATATCTATGATGTGATCAAATCGGTGCAGATGCCATTGTTTATGCTGGTAAGTGGTGTTCTTGCTTCTTATTCCCTGCATAAATACAGACAGGACAAATGGTACGGGATCAAGAAGCTGCCAAAGCGCGTGGTTTCATACCTGCTTCCATTTGCTTCCTGGTTTGTGGTCGTTTACGTATGGACACATGCATGGGAAGCTGCGATTTCCCTGCAAAGCTTTCTGACAGAAGGAAAAGAGCTTTTATTCCAGACGGATAAAGGGCTGTGGTTTCTGACTACGCTTTTTGTCATACAACTGATGGTAACACTGGCGCAGACGCTGGCTGTACTTCTGACAGCGGGGAAAAAAGTTCCGGAAGCACTTGTATTCGCATTTGGTTCCTTTGCATTGTATGTGCTGTTCTTTTTACAGAGCAGAAGCGGCAATACATTTCTGAGCCCTTCTTTGACGGTGCAGTATTTTCCGTTTTTTTTCCTGGGATATTTCGGACATGGCTATCTGGAGATTGCGGAACATATCGGACGCATCAGACAGCGCAGACCATATTGTGCCGGGATCGCAGGTGTACTCTTAACCGTCCTGTTTCTTTGGCAGGTGATCACACAGGATCTGACAAAGCCGGTCGACGGTGTGATGACTCTGCTTCAGCAAATGTTGGCATCTTTATTGGGAACGGTTGTTATTTATTTTGCTGTGACTGCATGGGCAGAAAAAAAAGAAAAGCTGCAACAGGGAAAACAGGGGACTGTTTCACTGCTGAGCTTTCTGGGACAATACACACTGGAAATCTATGTGATCCATTTCCGTTACGCAAGAATTCTGAAAATATCAAATCGTGATTTAACATTTTATTCGCTGCGCGGTATCGTTTGGCTGCTGGCAGCTTTTGCCTGTATGGCTGTGCTGACGGCGGTTACGATCTTCCTGATCAGGAAAGTGAAGCTTTTGAATCTGCTTTTGTTCGGGAAGCCTTTTGAGATATGTGATCGACAAAAAGCAGGAGCAGATATACCGCGGTAACGTACATCATCGGATAAGAATATTGGATAAAGGATGCAGGGGCTGTCAGGAAAATGACAGCCTCTCTTGCGATTAAATTCAGAGAGACGAAGAAAACAAACCAGTTCTTTTTGATGATCGCATACACTGTGATGCCAAGAAGCAGGAGCAGCATCGGGATATAGGCTTCTCCGCCGCACCTAAACAGGAACAGTGCATAGCCTTCGTGATCGCTCAATGGAAGTCTTTTATAAGCATCCAGCATTTCAAATCCATAGGAGCGGTCATGCTCATACAGGTGGAAATCGGTAGATACGACAGGCTTCAGGGAGAGCACCAGATCAGGATCGTAGGAAAAGATCCCATTTGTCACGCAGAAGAGCTGCAGCCGTTCTCCCAGATACAGATCCGGATTGTGCAGGATCAGACGGATGGCACTTTTGATATAAGCGTTCTGCGTCTCTGCATCCGCACCGGTCTCTGTATATTTTCCTTCGTTGTGATCTGTATTATAGCGGTTATAAGCACTGCAGGAAAGGGAATCGTTGCTCAGATAGCCGAGATCTGTGATCGCATTGATATTGGCAAGATCTTCTTCTGCACCGGGGTAGGTCTGTTCTCTGTGTACAATGACAGTCAGCGGTCTGGTCGTGGAAATGATAAGGTAGTCTTTTCCGTAATGCTTTGCTTCCCCGTGATTTTGCGGCACTTTGATCAGCATGAGCAATGTGATGGTACATAAAAAGAAAGAAAACAAAAACTTAAATATAGATTTAATATTTGCACAATTCTTCCGATAGACGAAAAACAGAACCGGCAGCATCAGAACAGGCATCAGCATACCTTCGCTCCGCCAGAAAGAAAGTACGGCGGTCAAAAGAGCGAGCAGACCGAATGCTGCCGAGCTAATGTATTTCTGTTCCTTCCATGCAAAGAATAAATAGGCGAAATAGAACAGAAAGAATGAAGCGTAGATCGCCGGGCGGAAACACATCAGTGCACCAAGCAATGTGAACGGTAAAATACCTGCAAGCAGCAGTATATATGCTTTGGAGGCATAGAGCTGTTTTGCTTTGTAAAAGATATAGGCGAAGGTCATGGCATAGCAGACATCCGATAACAGAACCGGAGCTGCGGAGGCAGGAAAGAGAGACATTGCCGTCATATAAAATAAGGAAGTCAGATAATTATGCCAGTAGACCGGATAGTATCTGGTCGCATAGGCAAAGATGATCGGATCATCACTCATATAATAGCCGGGCCAGGTGAGCATAAGACCGATCCCGTAAATTGCCAGAAAGCCGAGAAAAGGCAGTAAAAGAGATGGTCTTTGACAGGCATATGCCAGAAATTCAAACAGTCCGAACAGACACAACAGTACCAGAATCTTTGTCAGAATATGCATGGGAAGAACCATTTCCGTGTCGATAGGAAGACAGTTCATATTCAGTCCGTCTGCAGAAAAGATCTTCGTATCGGTATAAAAGGTAACAAGCCAGATCAAAATGGAAAGACCGGCTGTTACCAGATGTTTTTTCTTATTTCGTATCATGTTTAACATAGTTTTCCTCATATTTTAAAGAGCATCCCATTGAGATTTGCCATCGGCAGTGGGAGTCACATAAAAGCTTTAGCTGGTTTTAGGATAAACTATAATTGCCGCCCGGTCAATATGACTGCATTTTTCATGGGAAATACCGGATTCCCTGACGGATATTTCGGAAAGAGTGTCCGGCTTGCAGAGACCGGGTAACTTTGTTATAGTAGATAAGGATTGAAAATAAGATACTATGATGTAGGCGTCAAAAGATGTCATATATCATACTATGTGAAGCATAAGAGACAGGAACAGGATAAAGGGTGGAGATATGATCATAGTAATGCCGATTGCTTTTTGCAGTATTTACGCATGGAGCAGACAGAAAAAGAATGATATTGTGATGGCTCTGGCAAAGAGCCTTTTATGGTTTGAGCTGTTTGTGGTTTTATTTGCCAATGTGTGCAGTATCGGACACAGCTTAAACCGCTGGTCAGCACTTCTGTGCTGGATGTTTGTTATTATCTTGTTTACTTTACTTGGAGGGAAGCTGTTTCCGGATGGCGTGCGAGGCTATTGGAAGCAGCTTGGCAGAGACCTGAAGGCATCTTTCCGGGAAGGGATCACAGCAATAAAAGGGCTGGGCATCTGTGAGAAGATCCTGGTTGCTGCAGGGACGGTTCTCTGCCTGTTCCTGCTGTTTCTGGCATTGTTCACCGTACCGTATAATTACGATTCCATGACGTACCACCTGGCAAGGATCGGGCATTGGATCGATAACGGTAGTGTGGATTATTATGTGACAAACATTGACAGGCAGTTGTATTCTCCTGTTTTAAGTGAATATAATATGCTGTTTGCGATGCTGCTGACAGAATGTGATGTGCTTTTGAACCTGTTCCAGTATCTGGCAATGCTGCTGACCGCCGTTTTCTTTTACCGCAGTATGCGGCTTCTGGGCACCAGACGACAGTTTGCGATCTTTGGTGTATTTGCCTTTCTGACAATGCCATTGACGATCACACAGAGTATCACGACGCAGAATGACTTGTCCGCAACGCTCTGGTTTTCCGTATTTGTTTATCTGGTTCTGCAGTTTATACAATTGGACACCCTGCAGCTCGGAAATCTGCTGAAAAACACCCCGCAGCGGAATCTGCTTGTCTGTATCGGACTGAGTGTAGGATTCGGATTTTTGATGAAGGTCAGTGTCTGTGCGAGCATGCTCATGTTTATGCCATGGGTACTGCTCTTTTGTGTCAGAAGAAAAGATAAGCTGACAGAGCTTTTGAAGGCGGGCGTACTTGCCGGCTCCGCCATGCTTCTTGTTATTGCGGAAACGCTGATCCGCACGTATCAGGCGTGTGGCAGCTTTATCGCCAATACGACAAGCGGCGATATTATGGTGGCAACCAAAAATGTCAGCTATATCATTGTCAATATCCTGAAAAATTATTCGCTGCTGATCACTCAGCACTTCTGGACAGCTTTGAATGGCTTTATATACCGGATTGCCATTCATGTGGGTGCCCTTCTGCATGTAGAGGTCAATAATATAGCGATCTCGTTCCACGGATTTGATTTTATTACGTATTTAAATACCGGCGACGATATGTACAGCCACGACAGGACGAGCAGTGCTTTTGCAGCATATTTTGCGCTGCTGGCAGGCATTCTTCTGGTGCTTTGTGTAATTGGACTTCTGGTCAGACAGTGGAAACGGAAAAGGCAGACGCAGCAGACCGTGCAGGCAGTGGATGAACAGAAACTGTCTTATGGCTTTATCGTATCTGCCTGGCTCAGCTTTGGCTTCATGATGGCACTTTTGCGCTGGCAGCCATGGGGCTCACGCCTGCTGTATCCGGCACTTGCCATGATGATACCTGCGGGAGCACATATTCTGGATCATGTCCTTCGAAAAAATAAAAAAAATGGTGTTATTTTATTGCTGCTGTCAGCTCTCAGCTTTGTACTGTGTATTGCGCCGATCCGTTATAATATGCAGGTGGCTGAGTCCTATCTGGCAAGCGGTCTGACAAACCGGATGGAACTGTATTTTACAAATAACAAACGTTATGATATTTATGAGCAGTTGAAAGATGTCACAGAAAAGCTGGGCGCAACGGATATTGGCGTTGTGATATCAGGGGATGGTTATGACTACCCGCTCTGGAAGCTGTACCGGGAAGAATACCCGACGGCGAGACTGCGTCATATTCTTGTAGATGACACGCATATGGTAGCACAGGGCAGGCAGTCACAGACTCCGCCGGACTGCATCCTCTGGATCGAAAGAGGACGGCTGGAGGTCGGTGATACACTTGATTTCTACGGACAGACATATATTTGTGTATTTACGGCAGATTCCGAAAAAGCACCGGACAGTGTGCTGATCCCGTTCCGCGCAGAGATCGGAAGCACGATCAGCGCAGGACAGAATAAATGAAATAAACACACATGTTATTTAAAATGAATTGCATTGAATGAAAGCAGAAAGGAATCAAGATGGACCGGGGATTACAGGGAAACGATAAAATAGAAGAAGCGATCAGAGAACTGCAGGAAGCACCGTCGGATGAGCAGCTGGCACATACACTGACACTGCTGCGCAGAAGGATGCGGGAAAACGGACAGGTAGTTGTAGCTGTTGAGGCTGTGGCAAAGGAGCAGAACCTGCAGCTTGCCACGGTCAGGACAGAAGACGGCAGAAGATGGTTTGCGGCATTTACTTCTTTTGAGGAAGAAATGAAGGGTGGCGGGGCTGTAAAGTCAACATTTCTTGCTGACATCCAGCAGTTGTTTGAAGTGGCGCGCGAAGCGGATGTGGCGGGTGTGATACTGAATCCGTGGAACAGAAGACTGGCACTGGACCAGACACTGCTTGCTGTTGTGCTGGGCATATAAAAACGATAAAAAGAGCTTTGGAGGCTGTGATCAGGACAGCAGCTTCCAAAGCTCTTCTTTTGTATGTGCAATATAAATATTGTCGTACAGACTGCATAATGTGTGAAAATAATCTTCGTAATCGCACTTTTCGTTAAAGGAATCGCCTGCCAGCGGATACAGGAAGATGATCCTGCAGCGGCTGTTAAATAGGAGCTTTCCGGATACACAGGCAGTGGAATAATAGGATAGCAGTGTTTTATCTTCCATTGTGCCGTCTGCGACAGCAAGCTCAAACGGACACGTATCGCTGTAAACGGAGATCGTATCGTCAAAGGCATCATATTGTCCGCGTGGATGTGGCTTGACAAGAAAATGCTCTGTGCCCACATGGGAAGCGATCTCATAGACAAGACTCTGGTATGTATCAGGATTTTGCATGCCATTGGCTGTGCCCTGTCCAAGAAACAGATATTCCTGTGGAAAACGCCGGCTCTGAAACTGCAGGATATACCGGATCTGTTCGGTGACAAGTGCGATCCGCTCCGGCGTTTTCGGGATCTGCTTTAATGTAAAACCGGTTGCAGCACTGTCTGCTACGTTTTTTTCGGCAAGAGAGGGCTCGAATAAGTAAAGCTCCTGCTCCTGCCTGTGGATATCATAGCCCCAGATCGTTTGGTACAGGCGTCTTCCCATGACAGTGGAAACTGAGCTGACAGGCGGTTTGGTATAGCTGGCAAATCCATCCTCAAAGCGGTGGAGACTGAGTTTTTTGTTCTTCCGGATGCATGTTTTGATCAGCTCTTTGACAATCTCGTCGGGAACACCGGGAGAAGCAAAGTACAGGTCATCATAAGTAGTAAATGCCGGGTAATCCTTTTCTGTCAGCATGGCTTTTACGGTCGGATTGTATACAAAGCTTTCCCATAAATTCACAGGCGCGGATTTATAAGGATTTCTGATCTTCTTTGCATCGGCAAAAAAGGTATGATGAAAATACCGGTCTGTTCTGCCGGACTGATACAGCTCATACAAATAGGCTGACTTGTCAGTCAGGACAAGATCAACCTGCGCATCCTTCAGAAATGCATCTTTAATAAACAGAAAGACCATCAGATGATAACTGGTACTTGCGACGGCGAGTACCTTTCTTTTTTGTGTCTGCATAGAATGCTCCTTTCCGGTCAGGCCCTGTGCAGTATTCTGCGGATGTTATCCAGGAAAATGGCGCGTTCTCTTGCTTCAAATAACAGGAAGAAATTCAGAAGAAAGCCCACAATACCACAAAGCAGAATATCTGCAACGACCATGCCCCAGCTTGTTGTCGTAATAAAGTGGTTCATGCCTGCAAATACTGCTGACATGAGAAGTGTAACAAAAATATAGCGAAAGATCGTCGGGTAAAAGGCATGTTTGGGGAGCTCCAGACAATGCGCCGCATACATCGGTGTAAATGTCATGTTTTTGATGATGCCTAAGAAAGAGGAGGTTCCGGCAATAAAGTAGATTCCATACGGATGAAATGCCGGGATCTCCAGAAAAATAAAGACCACAATGACATTCAGGACGCCCATTAATAGTGTGACGATCGAATTCCATTTTAACTTATTCACAACCGTATAAACGTTGAAAAGCGGGCTGATCGCGCCGCCGACCAGTGTACCGAGCATGATCAGAACGGTCAGTCTGTAGTAGACGGGCAGGATATCGCGTTCACTTGGCAGCCACATATAGTAAAAGGACATTCCAAATCCGATGATGTAGCAGAGAGGGATATTGGCGAAAAAGCCTGTCAGCTTCATGGCTGATTTCAGATCCTCTGTCAGTTCCTTTTTATTTCCCTTGGCAAAGCTGATCGTCAGGGAAGGGGTGAAGACGGCGGAAATCGTTTCATACAGGGTGTTGACTGCGGTCACGATCGTTGTGGAAGTACCGATATAGCCGCTTTCCGCTTTGCCGATCCACAGATTGGTGATCAGTGTATCGATCCCGTTTGTCAGAGCCTGCCCCGCACGCATGATCGTATTCCAGACACCGGCGGAAAGAATCTCAATGACCGTGCGGATGTCAAAATATTTCCGGGAAACAACAATCTGCGGCAGAAGTTTTTTTGTATAATGAATATAGGTAAGGAACAGATATACGTTGGCAAGCAGTGTTGCATAGCCGATGTAGCTGACATGGACCGGTAAAAGGGTAAAGGTAACGATCAGCAGAGCAGCTTTTAAAATCTGGGACTCGATCGTACGGAGTGCGGACAGATCCAGTCTGTTGGCTGCAAAAGTCGCTGTGGAAAAGGTCGTTGCGATGATTGTGACCATAAAGTTTAAAAACATGGCCGCAAACAACAGTTTGACGTCCGTTACAAGCGCCGGGGAAATGTTGACGAGCTTTTCCAGATACAGAACGACCAGTGTGCAAGGCAAAAGCAGAACCGCTACGATCACCAGATTGGCGTACATGACGGAGTTGAAATAGCGATTGGCGCCTTCCGCATCATTCTGATGGATCTTGACCGTGATAAAACGCCCGGCCATGGAATTGAGCGCCATGGCGGCGATCGCCGCATAGCTGACGAAATTATTGGCCATGGTAACAAAGCCCTGCGCTTCGGAACCGAGCTTGTAAATGACGGTCGGTGTGATCAGAAAGCTGATACCAAGGCTGACAAGGCAGGATAAAAGAGAGGCTGCCATATTAATGATAAGCTGTTTGTTTTTATCGGTTTCTTTCATAAAGTGATCCTTTTCGTAAAATAATGCATGACATAGTATAGCACGACAGGGATTCTTCTTTCAATACATGGGGCTATTTCCGATTGCAATATAGGCATCAAAATGATAAGATATATCTATATGCTTTGTACCCTGTGTGATTTTATGCAGAAAGCAGGCAGAAGTGAGGTACGGATATGAAGATTATGCCAAACCGGCTTGACCGGGGGTTTTATCAATATCAGGAAGAATTTGAAAAAAAAGCGGTCGAAGTGCTGCGCAGCGGCTGGTATGTGCTGGGAAAAGAAGTCAGCAGCTTTGAAGAAGAATTTGCAGCTTATGTCGGCACAAAATACTGCGTAGGGCTGGCAAGCGGACTGGATGCGCTCTGGCTGGCATTCCGTGTGCTTGGGATCGGAGCCGGGGATGAAGTGATCGTGCAGTCCAACACATATATTGCCAGTGTCATGGGCATTACGATCAATGGTGCAACGCCGGTTTTTGTGGAGCCGGATGCATATTACGGGATCGATGCAGCAAAGATAGAAGAGAAGATCACACCAAGGACAAAGGCAGTGCTGGCGGTACATCTGTACGGACAGGCATGTCAGATGGACAAGATCTGTGAGATCACGAAAAAACACGGACTGTATCTGGTCGAGGACTGTGCGCAGTCGCATGGAGCCGTGTATGACGGCAAAATGACGGGCAGCTTTGGTGATATCGGCTGTTTTTCCTTTTATCCGTCTAAAAATCTCGGCGCTTTCGGCGATGGCGGGGCGATCACCTGCAATGATCCGAAAATTGCGGCAGATATGAAGATGTATCGTAATTACGGCAGTGAAAAACGGTATTATAATAAAGTGGTGGGAGCCAACTCCAGACTGGATGAGATCCAGGCGGGGCTTCTTCGTGTCAGACTTTCCCATATGGAAGAGCTGACACAGGAAAAGATAGAGATCGCAGCGCGTTACGACAGGGGGCTTTCCAATGCAGCCTTTACGCTTCCGCAGAAAAGACCGCATGCCAATCATATTTATCACCAGTATGTGATCCGCACGGAGCATAGAGAAGCGCTGATTGATTATCTGAATAAAAAGGAGATCGGAACGATCATCCATTATCCGATCCCGCCGCATCTGTCAGAAGCGTATCAGAGCCTCGGCTATCACAAAGGCGATCTGCCGATCGCAGAAGCTTATGCGGATGAGGTGCTCTCTATTCCGATGTACAATGGAATGACGGAAGAGGAACAGACCTATGTGATCGAGGCATTGAATGCATTCAGACCTTAAAAGACCTCAGAGAATGAAGGAGAAATGAATGAACATAAAAGAGCAGTATAAGATTCTGGAATTTGGAGAATATGGGGATGAGAGAGGAAATCTTGTAGTAGCGGAAGGAAACGGAAAGGATATCCCTTTTGCGATTAAACGTGTCTTTTATATGTATGGATCCGATGCTACGGTGATTCGTGGGCAGCATGCAAACCGTAAGACGGAATTTGTGCTGATCAATGTCAGTGGGACAAGCAAGGTAAAGGTCGATAACGGTTATGAAACAGACGTGATCGAGCTGAATAAGCCGCGTATGGGATTGTATCTGCCGACAATGCTCTGGAAGGATATGTATGATTTTTCCGCCGACAGTGTGCTGCTCTGCCTGGCAAGCGAACACTATGACGGCAGTGAATATATTCGGGACTATAATGAATATCTGAAGGAAGTGCGTTCCGTTGCTGCTTCGGAAGAGAAGGAACAGGATAAATAAATGAGCAAAATATCAATTGTAATACCGGTTTATTATAACGCAGACACGTTGATGCTTTTGTACGAGGATATGAAGCAGAAGATTCTTGGAAAGCTCGGAGATTACGAGCTTGTATTTGTGGATGACGGTTCTGGTGACAACTCATGGGAAGTGATGAATGATATCCGCAAAATGGATCGGAATGTGCAGTGTGTCAAGCTTTCCCGTAATTTCGGAGAACATGCGGCACTTCTGGCGGGACTTTCCGTCTGCACGGGCGATTGCGCCGTGACAAAGCAGGCTGACCTGCAGGAAGACTCGGAGATTATTCTGGAAATGTATGAAAGCTGGAAAAAGGGCAATAAAGTCGTGCTGGCAGTGCGGAAGGAACGAGATGAAAATCCGGTCAAAAAGTTTTTTGCACATATGTATTATGTGATCATACACAAATTCGTACAGGAAAGAATGCCTGTAGGCGGCTGTGACTGCTATCTGATCGACAGACAGGTCATTGAAGTGCTGGAAAGACTGGATGAGAAAAACTCTTCCCTGACACTGCAGGTGCTGTGGGCAGGCTTCCAGACCGACCAGATCTATTTCCACCGCAGAGACCGTGAGATCGGCAAATCACGCTGGACACTCGGTAAGAAGGTAAAGCTTGCCATGGATTCCATGATGAGTTTCTCTTATGCACCGATCCGGTTTATGTCCGGTGTGGGTGTTGTGTTCTTTATTATTGCGCTTCTTATGATGATTGAGGTGATCGTGGAGAAATTTACGGTCGGAACACCAATCCTTGGATGGGCTTCCATCATGTGTGTTGTATTGTTTTCTTTTGGTATCATGATGCTGATGATGGGCGTGCTTGGTGAGTATGTCTGGCGTGCACTGGATGCGTCCAGAAACAGACCGCCTTATCTGATCGATCATGTGGAAAAATCCGGTCAGACAGATACAATGAAATCTGATTCGCAACCATAACAGAGACGAGATACGCTCTGCGAATCTCGCTCTGATCAGCGGACGTCAAATGCACCACATAAATGCGTGCATTTTCCTCGCCGCCATAACAAAAAAGCAGCCTGATAAAGGCTGCTTAAAACATAAGATAGATATTTAACCAAGGATGACAGCGATGACAATACCGAGCAAGGCGCCCATGGCAACCTGCAGTTTGGTATGACCGACAAATTCTTTTAATTTTTCTTCGGCAGTCAGTGTACTGTTCCCCATGCTTTTAAAAATATCCATCATTTCGTTCAGGATTTTTGCCTGTTTGCCTGTTTCGAAGCGGACGCCCATGGCATCATGCATGACAATGATCGCAAAAATGGCAGCAATGGCAAATTCCGGACTTGCCGGCCCACAGTGGAGAAAAGTCGTACCCGCGAGAGCACAGACAGTTGCGGAATGGGCGCTTGGCATTCCACCGTCGCCAACTAGTCGTTCCCAGACAAATTTTTTGTTTATGATCAGATGTGTGATGGTTTTGAGGATCTGTGCACAAAGCCATCCGGTCACGGCATTGATCAGTATCGTATTATGGAGCAGTTCTTCTAAATAGTTCATGTTTTACCTCATTTGTTCAAAATTCCAATACATTCTCCAGTATACCCCATTCTTTGCAAAACTACAATTGCAGAAACGAGAGGAATAGAAAAAAATTATGTAGTAAAGAAATGTATTAAACGGCGGATAAATTGTCGATGAAAACGATTAGACAAGTTATGACAAAAAATGTATGATTATCCTATAGTCGCAATTTGATTTTTAATCTATTATCTATTAATAGAGGGGGAGAAGTATGAAAAAAATGTGTGAAAGTTTGGAAAAACAAATGTATGTGACGAAGCTGCTGCTGAGTCTGGGTGTTCCGGCGCATTTGAAGGGCTATCATTATCTGAGATCAGCCATCCTTCGCTCCGAACAGGACATAGAAGTAGTAAGCAGTGTGACAAAGCTGTTATATCCGGATGTCGCAAGGGAATATAATACATCCGTACAAAAGGTAGAACGGGCTATTCGTAATGCGATAGAGGTTTCCTGGATGCGAGGTAATATTGAATCCATGGAAGAAATGTTCGGGTTTTCTGCGCATTCCGGAAAAGGCAGACCGACAAACAGCGAATATATTGCCAGAGTCGCAGACGCAGTTCATCTGGCATTCCTGGAGGAGTACCGGATACAGGCAAAATGAACAAACAGGAGATATACCCGGAGGCGACTTGGCGGGGATATCTCCTTTTTTTACAGGATATGAAATAAAAGCAGGCAGTCATTTACAAAAGGCAGTCTTTTGGTGTATGATACATGCAGAAGGCTCTGCACATAAAATGTGGAGAAAAGAAGCAGAATAGAATATACAGTTAGGAGAAGTGACATGGCAAATAAAGAAATCCATATTGGCGATTATGTGATCAGTGAAACGAGTCGCCCATATATGATCGCAGAGATCGGAATCAATCATAACGGAGATATTAATATTGCAAAGAAGCTGATGGATGCAGCAAATGCGACAGGCTGGAACAATGTGAAGTACCAGAAGCGTACACCGGAGCTGGCAGTTCCGGAAGCACAGAAAAGCGTTCCAAAGTCAACCCCATGGGGGGATATGACATATCTGGAATACAAGTACAGAGTAGAGTTTGAGAAACCGGAATACGATATCATAGATGCTTACTGCAAGGATAAGGGAATGACATGGAGTGCTTCTCCGTGGGATATGCCGTCTCTGGAATTTTTACTGCAGTATGATGTACCGTATATCAAGATCGCCAGTGCATCCAACGGAAGGGATGAGATGATCGCCGAGGCAGCCAAATCCGGAAAGCCTGTTATATTATCCACAGGTATGACAACAATGGATGAGATCGACCATGCGGTAGAAGTGCTGGAGAAAAACGGACACGGTGATTATATTCTGATGCATACAAACAGTGCGTATCCGGCTCCTGTCAAGGATCTGAACATGCGTATGATCCAGACACTGAAGGATCGCTTTGACTGTCTGGTAGGCTACAGCGGACATGAGGAAAATCTGGAGCCGACGATCGCAGCAGTTGTACTCGGTGCCTGCTGTATCGAAAGACATGTTACTCTTTCTCATGATATGTGGGGAAGTGATCAGAAGGCAAGCCTTGAAGTACATGCAATGGACATGCTCAACAAGCGTATCCAGAATGTATACGATTCTCTCGGTACAGGCATAAAATATATGTCAGAGAGCGAAGCTGTACAGCGTAAAAAACTGAGAACAGTTTAAAAGAAACAGGATAAAGTGAGGACGACATGAGCGTAACAGAGGACAAAGTATTATCTATCGTGATTCCCTGCTATAACGAAAAGGACAACATTTTAAATATCGTGAAGCTTGTACAGGCTTCTCCGATCCCAAATAAAGAAATTATTGTTGTGGACGACTGTTCCACAGACGGAACAAGGGAGATCCTGGAAACAGAGATCCGTCCGCTTGTCAGCAAGATCATTTATCATGAGATAAACGGCGGGAAAGGCGCAGCGCTTTGCACAGGCTTTTTAGAGGCGACAGGTGATGTTGTCATTATCCAGGATGCGGATCTGGAATATGATCCGGCAGACTATCCGCGTGTCGTAGAGCCGATCTTTGCGGGAAAAGCAAAGGTTATTTACGGTTCCCGTTTTTTAAACCAGCAGGCAAAAGGCTATCTGGCAAATCGTCTGGCGAATAAATTTCTGACCTGTCTTTCCAACCTGTTTACGAGGCAGCATCTGACAGACATGGAGACATGTTATAAAGCATTTCGCAGGGACGTGATCCAGAGCATTGATATTGAAGAGAAACGTTTCGGTTTTGAGCCGGAGATCACAGCGAAGATCTCCAAAAAGAGGATCCGGATCCATGAGGTTCCGATCTCCTACCATCCGCGTACGACCAAGGAAGGTAAGAAGATCGGCTTTAAGGATGGATTAAGAGCAATTTACTGCATCTGGCGGTATCGATAAGGAGTGCATATGCAGGAATTTGCAAAAATAGTCTGGAACCGGCTGGAGCATTTATTGTATTTTATATTTGTGAAATTATTGCATCTTACTTTTCTGGATAAAAACTGGGCAGGCTTTATGCAGTTTGTGAAATTTGGGATGGTAGGTCTGTCTAATACGCTGCTCAGTTATATCCTGAATGTCATGGTACTACTTATACTGATGCCTTTTTCCGTTTCATGGGATTTTTTTGCGGGAAATATTGTCGGATTTGTGCTCAGCGTACTCTGGTCCTTTTACTGGAACAACCGGCTTGTGTTTACGGTAAAGGAAGGCGAACACAGATCGATGTGGAAAGCGCTTCTGAAGACTTATTTATCCTATGGCTTTACCGGAATCATTCTCAGCAATGTGCTGTCATGGGTGTGGATCACGCAGCTTGGTATTTCAAAATTCATAGCACCAGTGATCAATCTGCTGTTCAGTGTTCCGATCAATTTTGTGATGAATAAGCTGTGGGCATTTAAGTAGTGCGTGTATGATGCTGCAGTTCCGGACTGCAGGGATGAATGGAGCATGTATGGAAAAAATAAAAAAATATCTGGCAGTCTGGCTGGTGATCTGTATATTTGGCGTATTATTTGCGCCGGCAGAGATATTTGCAGAAGAAATCGGAGCGGAAACAATGGAAAGTGTTTCCGCTTCTTCTATAAAATATAAATCCTCAGAGGAGGATATTGATGCGGTTGTCAGTGATAATCAGCCCGCGGTCAGTGAAAATACGGAACTGAATATGGAAAATAGAAGTATTTCGGAGAATGATACGGTCTCAGATACGGTAAGGATATTGTTTGTGGGAAACAGCTTTACCAGATATCACAAAATGGATGTACGGTATTCCGTACCGAAGCAGCTGCAGGAACTGGCAAGTCTGACAGGGAAAAAGGTAATGGCGGACTGTGTGACGAACGGAGCTGCTAAACTGAGCTATTATGCTGGTATGTCTGCAAAATACAAAACATATTACCAGCAGCTCGTGACAAAGCTGATGGAGAAAGAATGGGACTATGTCGTGCTGCAGGAGCAGAGCGTTGTACCTGCCTTTTCGGCCGATGCGGAGATGGGACCGGCGGTTGCTTCCCTGCAGAAGCTGATCGGTAAGCTGCGTCCACAGGCAAAACTTCTGCTTTATATGACGCACGCATATGAATTCGCGGGGGATAAAAACCAGACGGCGATCCATATGGGTGAGCTGCAGAAAAGAGTGGGGGCGGCCTATCTGCATATCGGAAGTGAGTACGGGATCGATGTGGTTCCGGTCGGTATGCAGTTTCAGAGGGCAAGCGTATTCTATTCAGATCAGCAATTTTTGAGCAAGGACGGAAAACATCCGTCAAAGCTTGGATATTTTGTGGCAGCATGCTGCTTTTATCAGAAGATATTTGGAAATCTGCCGGATCTGGACGCATCAAAGCTGACAGCCAGGATTTCGCAGAATGTGCAAAAAGGAATTGCAGTGCTGGTCAGGGATCCGGTTCTGACAACAAGCTGCAGACCACAGGAATATCTGCTTGTCGGAGAAAACGTAAATATGCAGGTGCTGGACAGCACGGTTTCCGTGAAATACAGTTCAATGGATAAAGAGGTCGCAACGGTAAACAGTAAAGGACAGATTACTGCAGTTTCAAAGGGTACTGCTGTGATCGTGGCGCAGGCAGCGGATGGCAGGCAGGGCTTTTGTACCGTGTATGTTACAAAGCCATTGTCCTTCGGACGAAAACAATATGAAGCAGGACTGGGAGACAGTATCTGTATTCTGCCGGAATACTGTAGTGACGCGATGGAATGGAGGAGCAGCAATGCAAAGGTAGCGGAAGTGGGTGCAGATGGCATGATCCATACAAAAACGCTCGGTAAGACGACGATCCGGGTAACGGATCTGAACAATCCGGACAGCAGCGCAAGTTTTGTGCTCTGTGTGACGCTGCATACACCACAGAATCTGCAGTGTACAACGGGAAAAAAACTTCCACGGACGAAAAAAGGCAATGTGATCGGATATCGGCTGTCATGGACAAGGGTAAACGGAGCAGTCAGGTATCAGATTTACAGAAGCACAAGGAAAAACAGTGGCTATGAACTGATAGGAAAGACAAAAAATACATCCTATCGGGACCGGACGGCGAAGATTGGCCAGACTTATTATTATAAGGTTGCAGCAGCGGGCAGAAACGTGGCATATGCCAGTGATATGTCAGAGTATGTCAAGTGCAGCAGCCGGCAGGCAAAGAGACTGAAGGTGCGCATATTACGGAATAAAAAGACAGCAGTGCTGAGCTGGAAACGGGTCAAGAATGCCAAAACCTATCTGGTATACAGAAAGCAGAATAAAGGCGCCTTCAAATGTATCGGAACAGTTTCCACATCCGGTAAATGCCGCTTTAAAGACCAGACCAGAAAAAAAGGAAAGAAATATACCTATAAAGTCGTAGCAATGTAATGCTGCGGCTTTATTTTCTTAAGATATTCATAATTTGATAAATTTCCATATGTTGCGCGTTGCAATCTGAAAATAAGGCGTGTAAGATAAAAACAGATGTCGAAAAAGACAAAAAACAAGGAGAGAAAAACATGAAAAACAAAATGAAGCATATACTGGCAATGCTGCTGGCACTGTGTCTGTTTGCAGAAACTCCGCTGACAGCGATTCCGGTACTGGCAGAAGGAACGGATGAAGTGACTGTGACAGATGTGTCGGAAACAGTATCCGGTGCCGATACTTCCGCACAGACGGAGCAGGAGACACTTTCCGGGAATCAGCCGGCGAGTGTGAAAGAGGCAGATCTTCTGCTCAACTATTTATATGTGGAAAATATGTACATAGAAAGCCCTGCAGCAGAAAAAATCTATGTGTCTGCAGGCAGCGGCCAGGAGCAGTTTACAAAGGCTGTTCTGACCATGCAAAATAAAGAAACAGGGGAATCAACAGAAGCTTCTCTGGCAGAGCCGGGAAAGGATCTTGTGTTTACACTGGATAGCAGCACATGCGGTGCAGGTATTTATCAGATCAAGGCACTCTCTTATACATATGAAGAAGAAACTGCGGAAGGTACGGTTTCCTATGCGGGAAATATGGATATCACCCAGATCCCGGGAATGGAAGATATCTGTTTCGGTATTGACCGGGAAGTAGCAGTAGAAAATACAGTGGCGCTTGAGGATTTTGCAGATGCGCAGGTAGAGGCAGATACACAGAGCATTTCAGCAGAAGAAGCAGCAGAGCTTCCGATCGTGCGGATCTCTCAAAGCACCGATGCGCAGACGACCGGACAGCAGCTTGCGCAGGCGATTGCCCAGGCAAAAGGACTGACGGTACAGACACAGGCAGCAGACGATCTGGACAGCGATCAGATCTCTGCAGGAAGCGTCGTTGTGGTACTGGATGCGGGACACGATGATTCTCATGCGGGAACTAGAGCAAACGGTCTGACAGAAGAATCCATGACGATCAAGGTTGCCAATTATTGCAAAGAATATCTGGAAGCCAATTATACAAATGTGGTTGTGTATATGACAAGAACAAGCGGTGCATGTCCGCATCCGGGCACATCTTCGACAGATGATAATGCAGCCAGAGTCGATTATGCACACAGTGTGGGCGCGGATATGTATGTCAGCATCCACTTCAATTCCACAGGTGTCGGTGCTACGACCGCAACAGGTGCAATGGTGTTTTATCCAAACAGTAATTACAACAACGATGCAGGATCCAAGGGCTCTGTGACAGCTGCAAAGATCATTGAACAGCTTGCAAAGCTGGGGCTGAAAAATAACGGTATCAAAATAAGAAACTCAGAAGATAATACAACTTATCCGGACGGTTCTCTGGCGGATTATTACGGCGTGATCAGAAGAAGCAAATTATATGGTATCCCGGCAATTATCGTAGAGCATGCATTTGTAAATAACCCATCCGATGCGGCTTTTTTGAGCAGTGAGGATAATTTAAAGAAGCTTGGTGTGGCAGATGCGCTCGGTATTGCAAACGCATGGAATCTGTCTACCGAAGAAGTGGAATATGATGCGGATGATCTGTTTGTTTCTGATGTAGACGGTGTAAACGGCAGCTTTAAGATCACTTTAAAGGGGGCAACACCGACAAGCAGGATCGCAAGTGTGAAGTTTAAGGTTTATCCCACATCCGATAGTTCGGCGTCTTATGTGTATACGGCAACGGATGAAGGAAAAGGAACTTATACGGCGACAGCCAATGTAGCAAATCATAACAAAGAAACAGGTACATATAAGATCATTGCCTACGCTTATGATGCAATGGGTAAGAAGCATCAGCTCCGTTCTACGACAACAAAGATCGAAGAACAGAAGGCAGATCCTTCCGCCATGAAGCTGACAGCAAAGCTGAATAAAAAGCAGACGATCGCAACTCTGTCATTAACAGGAAATCAGGGTTCGGCAAAGGTATCTTATAAAGTCAGCATCAAAGAAAGTGGCAAGACAACAAAGAAAACTTATGATGCAAAGCTGCAGGATGACGGGAGCTGGCTTTCATCCGTGAAGATAGCCGATTTCAAAAAGGCGGGCACTTATGAGGTAGTGGCATATTCCAAGAGTTATTTTGGAACTACAACTAAGGTGGCAACAGGCAGTTTTACGGTAGATGGACCATCAGTAGGTGCGGTAACGGTCAGAAAGATCAACTTAAACAAGGGTACCTTCCGGCTTCGCCTGAAAAATGTGGCATCTGCATCGAAAGTAAAATCAGTTAAGGTCAAGGTCAGAAATTTAGAAGGCAAGAAAAAAACAAAAACATATACGGCAAAGAAAAAAGGCAGTTATTATGATCTCTCTGTTGCAATGAAGGATTATGGATATGCGCTTGGTAAATACCGGTTTACAGTGCAGGTAACGGATGGAAACGGTATTACAAAGGATGTCAAGGTAGTTACTTATACGTTCGAAAAGAAAGATCCTGTCATTACAGCAAAGCTGAAATCCAAAGAAACCAAACTGCTGCTGACAGCAGAGAATCTGGGAATCGCAGCAGCCGTTAAGGGTGTGCGTTTCCGTGTATACAATGTGGACACAGGATCCAAAAAGAAAAATTATGAGGCGAAAAAGGATGCAAAAGGCGCTTTCAAGGCAACAGTAAAAATTTCTGATTTTGGCATGAGCGGAACCTATAAGATTCAGGCATATGTAAAAGGCACAAACGGTAAATACAAAAAAGTCGGAAAAGCGCAGAAGGTTGAGGTTTCCGATATTCTTGGCGGTGAGGCGGTCAGCCGTGAAAAGAACGAAACAGGCAGCTATCTGACAGTATCCAGCATCAGTGCCAACACTGTTGTGGAAAAGGTAGAAGTAAAAGCATGGCCGGTGGAAAAAACAAAGGCAAAATATACGTATAAGGCATCAGATCGTGGAAACGGAAAATACCGCGCCCTGATCCAGACCAAGAATCACGACAACGTAAAAGGTGAATACCGCTATCAGGTCATTGTGACCGGGAAGAACGGTGTTTCCAAAGTGCTTTTAAAGGGCAAAATGACTGTCGGAGATGCAAACGATAATACAGATGATCCCTATGAGAACGGCAAATATACGATCACGGGAAGCAGTACGGTGACCGTTTCACAGATGGTCAGTTATTACCAGTCCAGGACATTCTATCCCTCGTTTTACGGGGGATCGGATGCTGCAACGATCAAGAAATTCTGTCAGATCTACCTCGATGAATGTAAAGCGGAAAATATCAGGGCAGAGGTAGCGTTTGCACAGGCGATGAAGGAAACCAACTTCCTGCGTTATGGCGGCGATGTCAGCATTACACAGTATAATTTTGCCGGGATCGGAGCAGTAGGCGGAGGCGCGAAGGGACAGAGCTTTTCAAGTGTCCGTTTAGGGATCCGCGCACAGATCCAGCATTTGAAAGCGTATGCCAATTATGATGCGCTGAATAAGGGCTGTGTAGATCCTCGTTTTACCTATGTGAGCCGTGGAACGGCTCCTTATGTGGAATGGCTCGGGATTCCGGACAACCCATACGGAAAAGGCTGGGCAACCGCACAGAACTACGGAAGCTCCATCTTACAGATGATCAAGGATATCAAAAGCAGATAAAAAGAGCGGGAGGAACAAAGAAGTTCCTCCTTTTTTATTGCTGTTAATGTCAGGTACGAAAAGAAACTTGACGAATATATGTGATTTTCATATACTTAATTTATCTATGGATAGTGCATTATCAAAAAGTTTAAAAGTACGTATCCAAGTATGAGAAAAAGAGGATGGAAAAATGGGAAAAATAACAGTAGAAACCTGTCATATTGAAGGATTGAAAGTCATTACACCGACTGTATTCGGTGACGCCAGAGGATATTTTATGGAGACGTATAATTATAACGACTTCAAAGAGGCGGGCATTGATCAGGTCTTTGTACAGGACAATCAGTCTGCTTCCAAAAAGGGCGTACTCCGTGGTCTGCATTTCCAGATCAACTTTCCGCAGGATAAGCTTGTCCGTGTGGTAAACGGAGAGGTGTTTGATGTTGCGGTCGATCTGAGAAAGGATTCTCCGACTTTCGGACAGTGGTACGGCGTAAAACTTTCCGCTGAAAATAAAAAGCAGTTTTTTATACCAAAGAACTTTGCACACGGTTTCATTGTACTTTCTGACTATGCAGAATTTGCCTATAAATGCACAGACTTTTATCATCCGAACGACGAGGGCGGACTGCTCTGGTCAGATCCGGAGATCGGTGTGGAATGGCCGATGCCGGAAGGTATGACAAAGGATGATCTGATCCTTTCGGATAAGGATACCAAATGGAGCGGTATCAGCGAATATCGTAAACAGCGCGGACTTTAATCAAAAGGCAGGAATCCGGCCACAATTTCGGCCGGATTCTTTCGTAATTTAAAAGAAGCTTTATATGGAAAGATACCGGAAAAGGAGAATGTCAGATGCAATATTCTGTTTTGATGTCGGTATATGAAAAAGAACAGCCACTCTTTTTCAGGGAGAGTCTGCAGAGCATATTGCAGCAATCGATGCCACCTGCTCAGATCGTGGTGGTATGTGACGGAAGGCTGACAGATGAATTATATGAAGTATTGGCTGATGTACAGGTAGATAATCCTGCTCTGTTTACAATTGTACAACTGGAAAACCGGAGCGGTCTGGGTATGGCCTTAAATCAGGGTATGCAACATTGCAGATATGAGATCATTGCCAGAATGGACAGTGATGATATCAGTCTGCCAGATCGGATGAAATGGCAGATAGAGGCAATGGAAGCGCATGAGGCGGATCTGATCAGTGGTCCGGTGGCAGAATTTGAGACAAATCCTTCTATACCGGGAAAGATCAGAAAACTGCCAGTTACGCAGGAAGAGATTCTTCGCTTTGCGCGGCGTAGGAATCCGTTTAATCATCCTTGTGTCATGTATAAAAAAAGCGCGGTGCTTGCAGCAGGCGGCTATCAGCCGTTTGAGGGTTTTGAAGATTATTATCTCTGGCTCAGGATGCTCAGAAACGGAGCAAAGGGATATAATATGGATCGGGTGATCCTATATATGCGTACAAAGGGCATGTATCAAAGAAGAGGCGGTCTGCAGTATGCGAAAAATGTGATACGGTTCCGAAACTATATGTTCCGTAACGGGTTTTGTGGTTTGCCGGATTATCTGGTCACGGTCTGCGGACATGTGATCGTCAGCCTGATGCCTGACAAAATGAGAAAAATGATTTACAATAATGTTCTGCGTAGAGGATAACTTGACGAAATTAGCTGTTTTCCCTATACTAGGACTATCTGTGGCAAGAGATTATGTAAAAAACAGGGGACTGAAATGAGTAAGATTACAAAGAAAAGACTTCAATTATATATCAAAAGAAAACTGGCAGGTATCAAAAAAGAATATATGTATCGGACGACAAAGGTGAAGGACAACAAGATACTGTTCCTGACATTCCAGGGGGCTTATACCTGCAATCCCAGATATATATGTGATGAGATATTAAAGAGAGAAAAGAACTGGGATCTTGTCTGGGTAGTAGATGATCTGAGTGAGGAAACCAGAAAAGAATTCCCGAAGGAAGTCAGACTTGTAGAACGAAATACCAATAAATATTTTAAAGAATTATACAGTGCAAAGGTCTGGATTGACAATGCATTTAATGTGACCAAGGTATCAGTCAAAAAGAAACCGGAACAGATCTATCTGGAAACAATGCACGGATCGTTGGGAATTAAAAGGATCGGACCGCAGGACGTACCGGATAAGCGAAGAAATAAACGAGGCTTCCGGTGTGGACGTCTGACGGATTACATTGTATCAAATTCTGCTTTTGAAGATGAAGTTTACCGTACCTCTTTTTGGAAAAAAACAGAAATACTTGAATATGGGCATGCAAGAAATGATATTCTGTTTATAGAGGATCGGGCATTTAAAGAGGAAATTTATAAAAAAGTTTATGATTTTTATCAGTTGAAGGCTGATGTGAATCTGGCATTGTACGCACCTACGTTCCGAAGCCCGGAGTTGGACAAGGAACCTATGGAAGAACTGGATTTTGATCTTTTACATGATGCGCTTACGGAACGCTTTGGTGGAGAATGGGTTATTCTAAACCGTGCGCATCACCGCGATTATAAAAATAAAGGATATCATACACAAAATGCCAATGTGCTGGATGGAGCAACTTATCCGGATATTCAGGAACTGATGATAGCCTGTCAGGTAGGAATCACTGATTATTCCAGCTGGATTTTTGATTATGTACTGACCAGAAAAAAAGGTTTTGTGTATGCACCTGATCTGAAGGCGTATGATGATGACCGGGGTTTTTATTATCCGCTTGAAACAGCACCGTTTCCGCTGGCACATGATAATCAGGAGATGAAACAGAACATTTTGTCATTTGAAGAGAAGGCTTATCAGGAGGCGGTAGAAGCATTCCTTGTGGACAAAGGCTGTGTGGAAGACGGACATGCCAGTGAACGTATTGTTGATAAACTGACAGAATGGATGGAGGACAGACCATGAATGTAGCACTAGTATTTGCCGGAGGATCCGGACAGAGAATGCGCAACAGCGCAAAGCCAAAGCAGTTTTTGGAGTTGTATGGTAAGCCTATCATTATCTATACACTGGAAGTCTTTGAAAAGCATCCGGAAATCGATACGGTTGTGGTTCCGTGTATTGCCGGATGGGAAGATTATTTACAAAAACTTCTAGGTAAATTTGGCATTACAAAGGTAAGTAAAATACTGACCGGTGGAAAAGATACGCAGGAGTCAAAAATGATCGCACTCCGTTATTTACAGGGTATCTGCCAAGAGGATGACATCGTATTATTGCATGATGCGGTGAGACCTCTTGTAACGGAAAAGATGATCACGGATAATATTGCATCCGTCAGAGAATTTGGAAATGGTATAACGGCAGTTCCCTTTACGGAAACGGCAATTACAAGTGATGATGGAAAAGAAATACGCAGCACGATTATTCGTAATACAATGTATGTGGCAAAAGCTCCACAGAGTTTTTATTTTAAAGATGTACTGGAAGCCCATGAAAAGGGTGAAACAATGCCTTATACGATTACGATCGATACCTGCTCCCTGATGACAGAACTGGGGAAACATCTGCATATTGTCCCATGCGAGACGACAAACATCAAAATAACAACACCGGAAGACTTCTTCCTTTTTAAAGCACTGGTTGACCTAAAGGAAAATCAGGATATTTTCGGATTATAAAGGTAAGGGAGAAGAAAATGATAGAATTAAACCCTGTTGTAAAAGAAGATATAAAATCTATACTGGCGGAAAAGTCGGATTGGGAGAAACTACGTGGAAAAAGTGTGCTTATATCAGGTGTTAATGGACTGATAGCAAGTTATCTGGTACGGACATTGCTTTATCTGAATGATACACAAGATTATAAGATCCGGATTTACGGACTGGCGCGTAATGAGAAGAAGACACAGGCAAAATGGGGAGCTGCACTGGATCGTGATGATTTTCATATGATCTATCAGGATGTGACCAGACCGTTGACCATGGAAGGAACCATTGATATTATGATCCATGCGGCCAGCCAGACAAGCCCGAAACAATTTGTGGATGACCCGGTGGGAACAGCAATGGGAAATGTACTTGGCTGTCATAATCTGCTTTCTTATGCAAAAGAACATGGAACAAAGAAATTTCTTCTTCTGTCAACAAGAGAAATTTACGGAAAAGGAAATCTTGATTTTGTGACAGAGGAGGATTATGGTGCGGTAGATCCGGTTAGTGTCAGATCCTGTTATCCGGAAAGCAAACGTATGGCAGAGAATTTGTGTATGTGCTATAAAAGCCAGTATGGCATAGACTGCCGTATCGCGAGGATCGCGCATGCGTACGGACCGGGCATGATCGTGGGGGATGGACGAGTTGTCGGAGATTTCCTGGGAAATGTCTTAAAATCAGAGGACATTGTTATGAACAGTGATGGAAGCGGTACACTGGCACTTACGTATATCAGTGACGTGATCGCCGGTCTTTTTCATGTATTGCTTGATTTTGAGGATTCAGTATATAATATATCAGATTCGCGGGAGACTGTTACGGTGAAAGAACTGGCACAGCTACTTTGTGAGCTGTTTGGGGATAGAGGGATCAAGCTGATCATGCATATTCCGAAAGAGGGAAAATCAGCCGGCTATCTGAGTTATAAGCTGGGCTTTTTACAGTCGGACAAAGCACTCGCTGCCGGATGGATACCACATGTCGGACTGCGGGACGGAATGAAGAGGACGATAGCCTCTTTTGAAGCAGGGATAGAATAAGAAAAGAAAAAGAGATTGATTTTAGGAGGATACAGTGAAGAGAATTATTTTATTTGACACATCGATTGCAACACAGAATAAAGGTGACGAGATCATTATGGAGTCTGTACGCCGGGAACTTGAGCCGGTATTAAAAGGAAATTTTGTATATAATTTTCCGACTCATCTGGTAAGTTTTCCGTTTGGACATCAGTTTACATCCAGCAAGGCAAATCTTGCAAAAAATGCAAATCTGAAGTTTATTTGCGGAACAAATCTGTTCTGGACCAATATGCTTCGTCCTAATCCGCTTTTGAATGTTAACATTATGAACTACAAACCAATGAGAAAATCTATTTTAATGGGTGTAGGATACGATGGGGTAAAATGTTCCGATCATTTCGATCCGTATTCTAAAATGTTATGGAAGAGAGTGCTGTCTCATAAATATGTGCACAGTACAAGAGACGATAAGACAGTTGAATATTTGAATATGCTTGGATTGAAAGCAATCAATACTTCGTGTCCGACACTTTGGAAACTGACACCGGAGCATTGCAAGGATATCCCGACAAAGAAAGCGGATAAAGTTGTATTTACGCTTTCCTCAACAGGCGGTATTAACAGAGAAAATGATCAGAAGATCATAGACTGTCTGCTGAAAAATTATAAAGAAGTGTATTTTTGGAGTCAGACATACGGCGGCTATAAGACACTGCGTTCTTATGAAAATTGCGATAAGATCAAGTATATTGATCCGGAACTCAATGAATATCGAAAATTCCTTTTGGAAAACGATGTGGATTATGTGGGTACCAGACTGCATGGCGGCGTATTTGCAATGCAGAATAAGAAGCGTGCGATCAATCTGAGCGTAGACCACAGAGCGGAAGAATTTGACCGCTATCACATTAATGTACTGCCACAGGATGATATCCAGGCAATTGATGAGAAGATCAATTCTGATTTTGCAACAGCCGTTACGGTAGATTATAAAATTGTAAATGAATGGCTGTCACAGTTTTTACCATCTGAAAATGATGTAGAGGATGATGAGTACTATCAATAAAATGACAAAGGAACACTGAAGGCATATTATGAAAAAATTTATCAAAAATATAAAAAAATATAAGAGCTATATGATGTATTCCGCAAAGGCTACTTTAAAGAGTGAAGTGGCAGGCTCGCGCCTAAACTGGCTCTGGTGGATACTGGATCCGTTCTTTTTCATGCTGGTATATACATTTGTAGCGCTTGTTGTATATGGAAAGTCAGAACCTTATTTTCCGTTATTTGTATTTATTGGACTGAATCTGTGGAATTATTTCAGCAAGACAGTAACAAAGAGTGTAAAGGCGGTGAAATCCTGTAAGGGAATGATTTCAAAGGTATATCTGCCCAAATACATTCTTGTTCTGACTACGATGCTTGTGAACCTTTTTAAGATGCTTGTGGCATTTTCGCTGGTAGTTGTCATGGTACCTATGTATCATGTGCCGATCACATGGCGTCTGATTGAGATTGTACCTTTGTTTCTGGTACTTTCTATTTTCACGTTCGGCTGTAGTTGTATCCTGCTTAATTTTGGCGTGTTTGTAAAAGATCTTGCAAATGTTGTACAGGTTGTACTCAAACTGGCATTCTATATGTCAGGCATTTTTTACAGCATTGCAAAGCGCGTACCACAGCCATATGCAACGATATTGCTTGATTTTAATCCGGTTGCAAATATCATCCATGGCGCCAGAAATTGTATTTTATACGAGTCACATCCTATGTATGGTGTGATAGGCATATGGTTGGTGATCAGTATTTTATTATCGATCATTGGTGTCCGGCTGATCAATAAATACGAGAATTCCTATGTGAAGGTGGTATAATGGAAACAAATAATACAATAGAAGTAAAAGATGTTCATATATGTTATCAGACGGTACAGGCAGAGAGTATTAAGAAAAGTCTGTTTTCTTTGAGAAAATCAAGGGTTGAAAAATTTGAGGCTGTAAAAGGCGTCAGTTTCGATATCCAAAAAGGTGAAATTGTTGGTCTGATCGGTAAAAACGGCAGCGGTAAATCTACTTTACTGCGCTCTATAGCCGGTATCTTTTCACCGGATGAAGGCACAATCGATATCGGAGAACACAGCGTTTCGCTTTTGTCCATCGGTGTTGGATTTCAGCAGGAACTGACAGGAAAAGAAAATATTTTTCTGTCAGGACTTTTGATGGGATTTACCCAGCAGCAGATCAAAGACCGGTATAACGAAATTGTGAAATTTTCCGAACTCGGCAAGTTTATCAATTCACCCGTCAGCACGTATTCAAGCGGTATGTATTCCAAACTTGCATTCTCAATTACTGCAATACTTGAAACAGAGATCATGCTGATCGATGAGGTGCTGAGTGTAGGTGATATCCGTTTCAAGAAGAAAAGTTTTAAGAAAATGCGTGAACTGATCCAGGATAATGATAGAACAGTTATGGTCGTATCACACAGTGTTGAAACCGTGCGTAAGTTGTGTACACGTGTCATCTGGCTGCATGACGGTAAAATTATTCAGGATGGACCGACCGAAGAAGTACTTGATGCATATACGGCATTTATGGAAGAAACGGAACCGGCAAAGAAGAAAACAAGAAAAGAAAAACTGGAAGAGAAAATGTTAAAAACAATGGAAGAGGTATAAATACCGGATAGAGAGGCTTAATATGTATAAATTCTGTTTTTTGATTAGAATGGTAAGTGAAGAATCAATCCAAAAGCTGATTGCAAATTTGAAAAAGCAAAGCAACATTGATTTTGAGCAGGATGTGCAGCTGATAGTTGTGGATGTTGTTTCCACTCGGGAAACAGAATATATACAAAAGTTAAAAGAACATGTAAATGTGACTTATTTAGCATGCCCGGATGGTTTTACGGCCGCATGTTATGAGAAGGGGTATCCTTATTGTAAGGCAGAATATGTTGCGATCATACAAAGTGACTGCCTTTATGAGAAAGAGGATACTCTTTTTTCGGTTAAACAGTGTTTTCTTGTAAATTCTGAAATAAATCTGGTCAGTGTAGCGCCGTTCTTACAGTTGCCAACAGGAGAGCAAAGCAGAAATGATTGCCAACCGGCCGAGGCAAAGCAGGGCATATTGTCTGTGGCAGAAGGTGTTTCCAATGTACAGCTTTTACTGGATGGCTATTTTATACGTGCACAGTTTTTAAATGGATTTACCATGTATAAGGGCGGAGCAGAAGATGGCAAAAATATCTTTGTACTTTCTCTGCTGCATGAAGCAAAGCAATTTTACTATATGCCGGCCTGGCATATGATATATGAAACGGCAGCAGAAGACTTTTATGAGCTTTTTGCATATGCCGGTCTGAAAGAGTGGTATCTGGAGTCGATAGAAGACTTATATCTTCCGGCTGTAAAGAGGTGGATGCAGGAAGATGGTGCAATCCCGGATTTTATAGCGGGAACTTTGACCTTTTTGATCTATATTCGCTTTTTTGTAAATGCCAGAGAACGTGACAAAGAGCAATTGAATGAAAAAGAAGTACAACAATTTATAGATGATTGCTGTAAAGTATTTTCTTATTTTGACTATTCTTATATATTACAGAAAAGTACAATAAAAAAAGTAAAGGTGGATTCCTTTCTTGTTGCAGAATTTTTAAAGATTACAGCACAGCAGAAACAGGAAGGTTATAAGTTCTTTTACGCCAATGGGGCATATTATTTCCAAAGTATGCCGATGATTGAAAATACGGAAGAAGAATGTCCGGTCTTTTTGGTAACGGACTATAAACAGGCGTTTATCCGTATCCTGGCAATTAATTCGTTTCATAACGGAACAATAGCGATTGATGGGCTCTTTTCGGAAGCTATCCTGCATGATGTGGATACCTGCAAGGTTTTTGCAAAATTGAATGGCAAGATCAAACAGGTGAAAACGAATACAACGTACAATTTATATAAATATTTCGGAATTGTCATGCATACGGGAATATCATTTCAGCTTAGAATGAAGGCGGAAGACATAGAACAGAATACACAGATTCAGTTTTTCGTGAAATTAGAAGACGGTGCTGTTATGCCGAAGCTGGGAATGTTCAGAGCGGGAGCGCGTGTTTCTCATCTGATACCGGAACAGTATTATCAGTTCAAAAGTGGAAAAATTCTGACCTGCAGGAACAATGGTCTGTGGATTGAAGAACCGGTTGAAGGCCAACTGGCTGTATATGACGAAAAAATGCTGCATGCATCGTTTCTGGATACATTGCCGGAGGAAACAAAGCAAAATTGTATTGCGCTTCGGAAGCTTTATTATCAATCCCGTGCAAAATATGCGAAAAGAAGAATCTGGATCACATTTGACAGATTGTATAAAGGTGGAGACAACGGAGAATATGCATTTCGTGAGATCAATGCAATAAGAGGCAAGGTGGAAATTTATTATATTCTCAGAGAGGACGCACCGGAATATACCCAGATGAAAAAGACCTGTCAGAATGTTGTGGCATATGGCAGTATGGAATCAAAACTGCTGTCACTATTTGCAGAGGTAATATTAACCCCACATTTTGGAGTTATGGATTATTGTGGATTTACGAAAGATGAGGCTCCTTATTTTTGGGATTTATTTAATGCAGAGGTTGTCTGTATTCAACATGGTCTGACGGTACAGAACATTGCACAGTGGCAAAACCGCCTTTTGGATAATATAAAATTATATTTATGTGCATCCAGATATGAAATAGAAAACTTAAAACAGGATATTTATGGTTACAGAGAAAATCAGTTACGACTTGTCGGTATGGCAAGGTATGACGGATTGAAAAGTCATAATCAAAAGCAGGTGCTTATTTCTCCGACATGGAGAAGAAACCTGGTTAAGAAGAGACTGGGGCATAATAAAAATGAATATAATGAGCAATTTGTCAAGAGCGCATATTATAAATGCTATAATGCCCTGATCCATGATGAGAGACTGTTAGAAAATGCAAGAAAGAACAAATACAGGATTATTTTTCTCTTACATCCGGTTATGGGAGCACAGCAGCGGGATTTTAAAGGAAATGATGTTGTGCAGGTCCTTGCGGCATCTGATGATGTAAATTACGAAAAAATGCTTACGGAGTCAGATATTATGGTGACAGATTATTCGGGTATCCAGTTTGATTTCGCATATATGAGAAAACCGATCTTATATTATCATCCATCAGTATTACCGAGCCATTATACGGAAAGTGCTTTTTATAAATATAAGGAACAGGGGTTTGGACCGATTGTAACGGAACAGGATGAGCTTGTAACCAGGCTTTGTCACCTCATGGATACAAATGGTAAAAACGAACAGCAATATATAGACCGTGCAAATGATTTCTTTGCATTTGATGATTATAGTAACTGCAGTAGAATTTATAAAACAGTGGACGAATACATGAAGGTATCGGGTCTGGTCGAATATACACTGAAAGAAAAAATAGAAAATAAATGCAAAAAAAATGGAAAGAAATAGCCTAAAAAGGAGACTGAATATGAAAAAGTGGATAACAGGACTTTGGTTGTTGGCAATGTGTGTAATTTTTATATCCGGAATGGGGATGGATTGTTATGCACAGGACAAACAGACATATACGGTGAAGCAGAGTGGCTTTTCGGTAGAAGAATTACAGAAAATCTTAAATACGGCCTCTGATACACAGGAAATAGAGGTTATTTTTGAAAAGGGTACTTATGAGATTACACAATGTATATACCTGAGAAGCAATACAACCATTTATGCACAGGGGGCGACATTTGTAAGGAGTGGTACAGCACTTGTAAACGGAGGTAATCTGCTAAGTAATAATGCAGAAGGGCAAACAGGAACAAACAGGGGCAGTGGTTACAGTTTGACAAAAAATATTGCAATTATTGGTGGAACCTTTGACGGCGGCAACGTTGCAAAGGCAAAGGTCAGAGCCAATTTGGTTATTTTCGGACATGCAGAGGGAATGAGAATTCAGAATGCTACGTTTAAAAACTGCTATGGTTCGCATCTGATTGAGCTTGCAGGAGTCAAAAACTGTGTGATTGACAGTTGCACATTTGATGGATCCGGTTTCCGTTATAATGATGCACATGATGAAAGTGAGGCTGTTCAGATTGATATTTGCGCAGAGGGATTAAATGGTTCTTTTGGCGCAGATAAAACACCTTGTGATGGGGTAACGGTACAAAACAGTATCATTAAAAATTACCCACGTGCTATAGGAAATCATAATACAGTATCAGGAGCCAGAAATAAGAATATAAAAATTATCGGCAATCAGATATCCAGTACGAAATTCAAGGATAAACAGGCAATCCTGTTTTATTGTTTTGATAATAGCGAAGCAAAAAACAATACTATTTCCGGTTACGCAACCGCAGTACAGGTTTTCAGCAGTACCGGAATTGCCATTGACGGGAATACGATTGCAGGGGGCAGTTCAAACGGAATATCTGTTTTAAATAATTCAAAGATTACGTCTATTGCAGGCAACACGATTACAAAGAGCGCATTGAATGCAATTTCCGTAAAGGGAGGGGCGAATGTACAGACCATCGTGGGCAATCAACTTGTTGGATCTGGCAATAATGCAATTCTGATCGCAGAAAAGGGAACGGTTGTAAATACGATTGAAAAAAATCAGATTACAGCACCGAAGCAGAATGGTATTTCTTTAAACGAAAATTGTACGGTTTCTATGGTAAATGATAATGTACTGAAAGGAGTAGGAGGGAATGCCATTCGCGTGGCAGTTCCTGTAAAACTGATTCAGGGTAATACAATAACCGATACAAAAGCCAACGGAATTGATCTGAGTAATCAGGGGGCGAAGGTTACAAAAGTATCCGGGAACAATATCAGTAATACAAAAGGTCGGGCAGCTGTAAATGTTTCTTGCGGAAGTGTCGAGACATTGGCGGAAAATACAATTACATCTTCTGCACAAGCAGGTATTAAAGTAACGACAAAACAGGCCGGAATAGGCACAATAGAGAATAATACGGTATCCGGAAGCGGTACCAGCTCGCTTGCGCTTTCTGCGCGGGGAAAGGCAGATGCTGTTACTAATAATATATTTGAGGCAAGTAAAACACATAACATTGCAGTAACGGGCAAGTCAGTTATATCAAAGGTTGAAAATAATCAGATATTGGATTCCGGGAAGAGTGCAATTTATGTAAGTAATGCGGGTAGTATGGTAAAATTACTGCATTCTAACACTATAACACAGACAAAGAGTCATGCAATATGTGTAGCATCAAAGGGTAGTATTAAGACTGTCAAAGAGAATATCATTTCAAATATAAAGGGCTATGGTCTTTCGGCTGTTTCCGGATCAAAGGTTGCGCTTGTACAGAAAAATGAGTTCAATAAATGCAAAAATCATGCAGTTTATTTTGGAAAAGCATCCATAAAAACAAAAGTGAACGGCAATCGATTTAATAACAATAAAAAAGCGGCTATTTATATTGGTAAAGGTGTGAAGGCAAGTATAAAAGCGAATGTGATATCCGGATATAATGAGAAGGAAATGCAGATCATAGAAAATACAGATAAGAATCTTCTGCATCAGTTAAAGCTGGATAAACTGACAGTTAAAAGTACCAAGGTGTCTGGTATGGCAGGCAGACAGAACAGTATTAAGGTGAAAGCCGGGAAAAAGAAATATCAGAAACGGGCAGGAGCAAATGGGAAATTTACTGTAAATATACCGAAGCAGAAAAAGAAAACAAAAGTGACAATACAGGCTGTTGATAAATATAAAAACAGCATCAGAAAAACGGTTGTTGTGTCATAGAAAAATATGGGAGAACAGGATGAGAAAAATGGATAGTCAGTGGGTAGAACCATTGACTCGTTATCAGAAATATCTTTTGGAAATGCTCCTTGTTTTTGATGCTTTCTGCAAAGAACACGGACTTCCCTACTTTCTGGCGGGAGGATCTGCGCTTGGTGCATACAGGCATCAGGGATTTATTCCATGGGATGATGATATTGATCTTGCTATGATGCGCCCTGATTTTGAAAGACTGGAGCAACTTTTGGCTAAGCACGACAATTGGCTTGAGAAGTATCGGTATTCACCGGTTGAAAAACAGATCATACCGGATGCACCAATCGGACATCTGTTATATCTGCCGCAGGGAGATTATCCGCAAAATGCAGCGCCGAAGCTGGATATCCACCCAATCGATGGCGTTCCGGATGGAAAAGCAGGCAGAACACTGCAGCGTATTTTTGTGATCGTACATTACCTTTCGATTTACAGACTGCCAACCAAAAATAAGGGAAAAGCAGCACATGAAATATCGAGAATAATCGTGAAAATAACCCCGGACAGGCTGTTTAACTGGTATGCCCGTGTCAGCAAGAAGATCATAACTGCAAAAAAAACGGAGAATGCAGATAAGGTCTGCAGTCTGTTTGGGCTTGCCGGCTATCAACGGGAAGTAATGGATAAGAATATTTTACTGCCGTATCAAAGGGTTCCATTTTGCGGTCATATGCTTCCTGTACCGAATCAGATACAGCCTTATCTGCAGCAACTGTACGGCGATTATGACAGCCTGCCGTCTGTAGAGGATCGACATCCGAAACACAGTGGCTATCTGCAGTTTATACAGGCAATGGGACAGGAAAACGGAGAAACGATATGAAGGAAAAGCAGTGGGGCGAAACTTTATATATAACGGCTCTGATCGCATGGCTTTTGGTGGGGCTTATAAAATATACGTATTTTAAAGATATGCTGCCTATGAAGTTGATTTCAGATCCTGTCATGTATGGGGTACTGAGCTGCTGTCTTGTGAAAATAATTCTGGAAGCGGACAGAACGCCAAGAAATTTGCTGATGTTGGGCGTAACGCTCCTTTTTATGTGGATCGCATTTAAAATCGATAAATTGCCGTTTGCAGCAATGTTTGCGCTTATTTACGGTGGCAGAAATGTATCCTTCCGGAAACTTTGCCGGATCATGTTCTGGGTGCAACTGCTCCTTTTTCTGATTACGGTGCTGGCTGCAAAGGCAGGTGTGCTGGAAGATGTGCTCTGGGAAGAGGGGGTTAGAAACAGACATGGATTGGGATTTACACATTGTATGCTTGCCAGCCATTTCGGGCTTTTTACGGCAATTGCATGGATTTCTGAAAAAAACAGGCTAAGGGAATTTGCAGCCCTTGTCATTCTGATAAGCAATGGAATTTTATACTATCTGACGAATGGCAGATCGGACTTCTTGCTGAGTATACTGCTTGTTGTCTCCTGTCTGGTTTGTGAACGCTTTTTTGCGAAGAAAAAATTCCCGCAGTGGTTTGCATATGCGCTTATGCTTGTTCCGTGGATATGTCTGATCGCCAGTATCGATGTGACGATGGCATATCAGAAGGGAAATCCGGTCTGGGAAAAATGGAATTATATATCCAATAACCGTCTGAAACTGGGATATGAGGCAATTGTACAATACGGCTTTACATGGTTTGGACAGAAGATCAGATTTATTGGTGCTTCGACATTGTATTATAAGCCGGATGCCGTATATAATTATGTGGATAATGCGTACCTGATGCAGATGCTTTTGTATGGAACGGTTTTTATTTTGGTATATTGTGTTCTGATGAGTTTGTTGTTATACAGACTGGTGATGCAAAATGAGAAAATGTTACTTATGTGTGTGCTGATCAGCATGGTTTTTGGTATGGCGAATCCACAGTCAATGTATCTGACTTATAATCCGCTTCTGCTCTTACTTGTGCGGGAAAACGGCACGTTGGGTGGAATTGAAGTAAAAGGAATGCGAAATGAGCTGTCAAATGGGAAGAAAGAGGAGAAGGTATATGAGAGTGTATCGTTATGACAGAAAATATATGGACAGCAAAGGACTTCTGGGATATTGGAAAAAGCGGTTTGGGATCCTCCTTCTTTTTGCTGCGGTTTTCTGTGTAGTCTTTGCAGGAAAAAACTGGAAGGGGCAGAAGGACAGCCTGACAAAACAGCAGGCGGAAACGGAACTGACGTTATCAGAAGAACAGAAAACGCAGGTACAGAAGTATCTGACGGATCGGGACTTGTATAAACAGCAAAGTGCTTATAACCAGAAGGCACTTTATATGAAGATCGATCCGGAACAAAAGTATACAGGGGCATTGCGATACGGTTTTGATCAGGGAGCGGATGGCTTTGGATATGGAGAAGCGGTCACTCAGATTGTGAATCTGTTTAAAAGCGAGGAAGCAGCCGCTTATCTGGAAAGCCAGCTTGCGGAGCAGGTGTCCATGGATACAGAAGGCAGCAGGGTGTCGGATCTGCTTACCTTTGATACAAGTACCGGGCAGGTGCTGGTGATCTATGTGACAGCACCGGATCAGGAAATACTGGACGTTTTGCTGCATGCTACAGATCAGTATCTGATGCAGAATATTTATCCGGCTGTGGTGCAGGCACGCGGTCAGTTCCGCTGTTATATGCTGCAGACTTATCAATCTGTGGCGAGAGATACGGCACTTAGAGATACACAGGCAGCTAATATCAATCTGGAAAGCACGTATGCCATGCAGAAAGAAACTGATTATGATGCACTGGGAAAGAACGAAAAGAAATATGTAAAGCAATATTGTAAGCTAAGTGTGGAAGAAAGACCACAGATCGGAGAGCCACTTGCGGTAAAACCGGTATCGGATGCGATCCAATATAAAACTGTGGTGAAGCAGGCATTGATGGGACTTCTGGCAGGTATTCTGACAGGTCTGGTCGGCTTGGCACTCTGTTTTGCCTGGACCGGTTATATCTGGACTGCAAGGAATTTAAAAGAGTCTTTTCATATCCCGTTTGCATGGAACATGCCAAAAGAAGAAAAACAGATGCATCTGCTTTTCCATTTCCGTAATCTGACGGGGAAAGAGAGCGGAACACTTTGTCTGTTGGAGATGGGTGTGGTTCCGGCGGAAACATCGGAAGCCATGTGTCATAAAATAGCGGATGAAACAAAGCTGACAGTATATCGTGTGCAAGAGGCAGCAGTGTATGAGGAGAAGCAGGCGGGACAGTGTATCACGGAAGCAGATGCCATCTTGATTTGCCTGTCGGCGGGAAAAATCACATACGGAGCACTGGAGCATACTTTGGAAAATATAGCGGTATATGAAGAAAAAGTACTGGGTGCAATCCTTTTACAAGAATAAGAAATAAATGAGACGGATATCCTGAAAATTGTCATTGACTAACAGGATATCCGTTTGCTATACTTACAACCACAAAGTGAATCTTATATAAGAGCAGTGCTTCTTATATCTTACGACGATCAGTCGGTCATGGCATTTCAGCCAAAGATTTCACGACACTACAAATTATCAATCAAGAAAGCGGAGAAAGGGAACCGGTATCTTTCTGTGTCCTTTTTTCCGTAAAAGGAGGAAACATGAAAAGAAAAGTATGTAAATGGGTAACCTGCTGCGCGCTCAGCACTGCCCTGTTTGCAGGAAGCCTGCTGCAGCTGCAGGCAGCTTCTGCAGCAGGAGGAACAGAGACGGTATCGGAAAATGCGACCTTGTCAGGCAACACGGCAGGATCTGAGGAGGAAATGGAATTGCAGGAAAATATGTCAGCAGAGGAGGACTTGTTTGCAAAGAATCCGCTGTCCCTGACAGAAGAAGAACTGGAATATTGTCTGAACGCGTATGGGGATGAAGAACTGGCGGTATGGTTGTGCGGTCTGACCGTGGATGAGCAGAAGCAGCTGTTGGAAAAGTCTGCTCGTCTTTCAGAAACCTTGGATTATTATGGCAAGGATATCTGCAGGGAATGTGGACTACTTACAGGTGCCCATTTTACTGACAATATGCAGTACTATCGGTCGCTCGCATCCTGTGACAGGGTAGGCGCTACTAATTTTTCAAGTACATGCGGTTATTATTATATTGTATTCGACGGATCGCAGGCTGGTAAAGCCACGGTAAAGATCAGCAATATTGATAAGACAAAGCAGATTTCCCAAAGGCAGACATCTATGAGCACTACTGTTTCTGGCGCAAAATACAATCTGAAAGTGACCGGAGGTGGAACGCATACTTATCATATCGTTTCTCAAAAGGAGGAAGCTCTGGCGGATGTGAAAACGCTGAAGGGCGGCGGAAAGATTTCTTATCCGCATGCTATAATCCGGTTTTCCATGACGAAGCCGTTAGGTTATGCCCTGACGGTAGAACCGGCTACAGACAAGGACAGCAGCAGTCGTGGATTAACCTATCCGATCAATGCAACAGATCATGCAGACAGTGCCTATAAAGGTGTCCGTTATATCAAATCCGCTTCTTACAGTGGAGATCGGGAGTATGAAAAAGAAAATACGGTTAATTTTGAACAGCATATATATCTTCCTACAAATGCGGGAGTGGGAAGTACAGCGATCACTGATCCGACAAAAATCCATCACATGGCATTTCATTTTTCTGTTTCTCCGGCGGAATATAAGGTTGTTTACGATGGTAACGGTGGCAGCAGTGTTCCTGCCGGTTTGAACTGTAAGTATGATGAAACTGCCGTATACCCGGCAGCACCGGGAAATTCTCCCGGATATACGATCACTGTAAACACAAATGGGGCGGAAGGAATGGTTAGTCCCGTTACAGCGTTCAGAAGTTTCTTAAACTGGGGAGATGCAGGTGCAGTTCCGGGGGCTGCATTCCGTAATCTGACAACAAAAAATGGGGCAGTTATTACAAAATATGCGAACTGGAGCAAGACAGCAGTTTATACGCTGCCTGCGCAGCTGCATCGGGAATATACAATTACCTACAATACAGACGGAGGAAATTGCGAACAGGCTATGAGCGTTTCGAGAGCAGCTTTTCTTGGCTGGTATGCGGATGCAGAAAAAAAGACAAAGATCGGAGATCCGCTGCAAAAGGTAACAGTGGCAGGTGATGGTATCATTTATGCAGGCTGGGGAGTGGGAGAAACCGTTCTGCTGCCGGATGTAAAAAAAGAAGGATATCATCTGCTGGGCTGGGCAGAAGAAAATAATATGGAGAAACTGTATCAGCCCGGTATGCATTACAGCCCGGGGCAAAGTCATACATTGTATGCGAAGTGGGAAGCGGATCGCTATCTGCTGCGGATTGATCCGGCAGGCGGTAATATTTTGGAGGATCAGATAAAGGATTTTGTCAAAAAAGAAGCCGGATATGAAAGGGTATCAGACTATGAAGAGAAGATTGACCTTCCGCTACCGGTCAAAACAGGGTATGTGTTTAAAGGATGGCGGACAAAGGAAGGCCTGCTTCTGACGGAATCCGCAGAAAACCTGACAGGGGGAGAAAACGGTGTGATCACACTGCAGGCTGAATATGCCCCGACCTTTGTAACTTATGAGGTGCAATATTATCTGCAGCCGGATGAAAAAGAAACAGATCTGCAAAAGTATGTGGCGTATTATCCACAGGAAGAGGGGCAGGAGAAAAAAGCGCTTGCAGATACACAGATCAGGGTCTTTCCGATTACCATAAATGGCTATGAAAAGCCGGACAGCCGGCTTATAACTGTCAGGGCAGACAGCAGCACTGTAGTAAAATTTTATTATCGGAAGCTGGCTGCAGGTACAGAAAAAACAGCTGAAGAACAGGAAAATGATGATCAGGGGCTTTCCATGGAACTGCAGAAAAAGATTCTGGAAGCGTTAGAGCAGGGATCTTCCACGAACTATACAATTGAAGAAGTGATATATACACTGCATAAGAACGAAGATGGTACGCTGACAATTCGGTTAAACGGTTCGACAGGACAGGAAAAACTGGTCATACCGGATGTGATCAAGGTAGCGGGAAAAACTTTGACCATCACGGAAATTGCGGAAAAAGCATTCTATGGACAGTGTGAACTGAAAGAAGTCGTAATGGGAAGCGGTATTACAAAGATTGGAAAGAGCGCATTTGAAGATTGTAGAAAGCTTAAGAAAGTGAATATAGGGAACAATGTGACCGTGATAGAGGAGAGCGCGTTTAAAAACTGTGCGGCACTTGAAAGGATTACGATATCGGAGGCGGTGCTCCGGATTGGCAGTCATGCTTTTGAAGGATGTAAGAAACTGAAAAGTCTGGTCTTGAAAGAAGGGTTACTGCAGATTGGAAATAAGGCGTTTTACAAGTGTAGTGCTCTAAAAAATGTGAAAATACCGGGAAGCGTATTGCAGATAGGGAAATATGCATTTGCAGACTGTAAGAAGATAGGCAAATTCTCATTTGCACAAAATGCTTCTCTGATGCGTATTGGAGACGGTATGCTGCAAAATGCATCATCTCTTTCCAAAATAAAACTGCCGGGCAGATTGCGGAGTATTCCGGATCATACATTCCGTAATGCCGTGAAACTGGAAAACTGTCAGATTGGTAGCAGTGTAACAAAAATCGGAAACAGTGCTTTTCAGGGATGCAAAAAACTGCAGAGACTGATACTGCCGGGGCAGGTGCAGACGATCGGGAAGCGGACATTTTATCAATGCAAAAAACTGAAAAAGGTGACAATACGAACCGTGCAGCTTAGAAAAATCGGAAAAGAAGCATTCAAAGGCTGTGCATCAAAGATACAGTTTGCGGTTCCAAAGGGAAAGCAGACTGTATATGCAAAGCTTTTAAAGGGAAAATATGGAAAATAGAAAATTATTCTATTGCAGACATGGGCTGGCAGGTTTTCTGTCAGTCTGTGTCCTGCTGGTATTTTTGAAAAATCCGGTCCTGGCGGCAGACAGTTTTTCGGTCATGGAGTGGAACAGGGAGCTGCAGGCACTGGAAAGCCTTGGAAGAAAAGCAGGTAATGAGATAATGTCTGAGCAGCATACACAGACCGTGACAGGACAGATCCCGAAAAGCTATGATCCGAGACAGAAGCAGATGGTAACACCTGTCAGAGATCAGGGGGATCTGGCACTATGCTGGGATTATGCGGGAATTGCGCTGATGGAATCGGCACTTCTGATAAAAGGATACAGGGGAGCGGACGTGGATCTGTCCGAGCTGCACGGCGCATATGCCACATACCATCTGCAGGCAGACGGCAGTTCTTTTTCGCAGTTCTGCAGACGGACAAATACCAGAACGGCAGTGTTTGAAGCTGCACTTGCCGGAATGGGACCTGTACCGGAAACGGAAGTACCGATGCGGCAGATCACGGATGATTTTATGCTGCCTGAGCAGGAGCTTTACAGGCAGCAATATAAAGTGCTTTCTGTAGGAACGCAGCCGCTGGCAGATGCAGATGCCTGCAAGCGCCGGATCCTGCAGACAGGAGGGCTGATGATCAGTTATTACAGTTATGGACTTTATTATCGAGACCGAGCGGACGGATCGGGAGACAGTTCTTATTATTTTCCCTATGTGACGAAGCGTCTGAACCATACTGTCGAGGTGGTGGGCTGGGATGATACATACGGATCGGAGCATTTTGTAAAGAAGCCCCAAAAAGATGGTGCCTGGCTGGTGAAAAACAGCTGGGGACAAAAGGGATATCAAGGCGTGGGCAGTGGCTTTTACTGGATTTCCTATGAAGATGGCAGCCTGCAAAAGCAGCTTGTACTCTCTGTGCAGATGTCGGAGAAGCTGGTGCAGATAAAGCCACCGGCGGCAGAAAGCAGCAGGCAGGAAGAGAAGCAGGAGGAAGAGGAAAAAGTCATTTCTGATCCGCCGCCCACATGGGAAGAAAGAAAAGAATGCGCGCTCTGGCAGATGCCCGTTATAGAAGAAATACAACCGGGTAGAAAACATGCAGTCAAGGATAGATTATCCATGCAAAGGAAACTTGTAAACCGCTTCTAAATTCACTATATTGTAATTATGGAAAGGCGGTGTAAGGATGGAGGAAATGACAGAAAAAGAATTGATCACGGTATTGATCGATAAATACACAGATTTACAACGGATCAAGAAGGCAAATAACAACGTAGAAAATGAAGAACTGGAATATCAGATCAGGGCAACCACGGCAAAGCTGTCTTCCATGGGAGTGGATGTGGAGGATCTGACATTATAGCATACTCAGGAGCAGATACAGGGAAGAATATTAAGAATTGCAGAAGAAGACGTTAAGAATTGACGCATTTCTCCATTTCCGGATTTTAAAGTGCTAAGATGGGCACGACAAGATAGGAAATCCTATAAGAGAAAAGGAGAGAATGTTATGAAGAGAAAATGCGGAAAGCTTGCGGTATTTTTTCTGCTTGCTCTGTCGTTGCTGGCAGGCTGCGGTAAAAAGGCAGAAGATCCGGCGAACGGAAAAGGACGGTATGAGGAGACGGAGATCGCACTCCCGGATGTAGCGGGAGAGTTTGTACAGATCTGCCGGGAAGATGAAAAGGTAGTTCTGTATCAAAGACAGGAAAAAGGGGACAATGTTTCGCTGAAGCGTTTTGTGATGGATCCACAGACAAAGACCTTCGCGGAGGATACTCCCGCAGGGATGGCACAGCTTACGCTGCCGGCAGATGCTTATACGCTGAAGATCAGAAAGGCAGATGCAGTTTATTATGTGTACTATGATGCGCAGATAGATGATGAAAACCTGCAGGGATTTTTGTATACCTGTGATGACACAGGCATGGCAGAGGTCACGCCGGAAGGCTGGGCAGAGAAAGACCCGCAATATGGGTTTGTGGATACTCCGGAAGATATTGCGGTTACAGATCATGCAGTCATTGCACTTTTTTATACAAAAATAGAACGGTATGACAGGCAGACACTGTCACTTGCCGAATCAAGACCATTGGAAGGTGAACGATATGAAGCACTGATCGGAATGGGTGACAGCTATGCACTGATCATAGATGGAGACAGCGGAACCATGCAGGGGATCGGGATCTGCCCGGAGGACAGTATCAAGGTGATATCGCAGGTGGATATTTCCAGCAAAAAGAGCGGAAGCTGCGCAGCGGATGCAGATGCTGCGGGCAATCTGATCGTGGCAAATGCGGACGGCTTGCACCGGAAAGCAAAGGATGCCGGGCAGTTTGAAGATCTGCTGGATGGCAGCTATATGTCATTCGGTCTGTCAGACAGCTGGTGCCGTGGCATGACAAGCGATATGTCTGACGGTACAAACGAAGTCTATTATGCGCTGTTTCAAAATGATCAGGGACAGAAGTTGTATCAGTATGCCTATAATCCGGAACTTCCCCTGAAACCGGAAAAAGAACTGACGGTTTATACTTTGTATGATCAGGCTACGATCAATCAGGCTGCAACCCTTTTCCAGAAAAAGCATCCTGACACAATGGTTTCCGTACATGTTGCATGTGCAGACACTGATGATAAGGAAGCGGAGACGCAGCGTAACCGCCTGATGACTTCGCTGGCTGCGGGAGACGGGGAAGATGTGATCGTGCTGAGTGGTCTGGATGATAATGCGCTTGCCAAAAAGGGCGTTCTGATGGATCTGTCGGATATCGTAACGCCAATGGAAGAAAACGGAGAGCTTTTGCAGGCAATCGTAGACGGAGAAAAGGCTGCGGACGGAAAGCAGCAGATTCTGCCGGTCAGATTTGCACTGCCCCTGCTTCTTTCCAAAGAGAAAAGAGCATCTGAAATGACAGATCTGGCAGCACTTGCAAAGGCAGCAGAGCAGACGGACGGAAGCCTTTTGGGTACGTTTACCGGAGAAGATCTTGTGGAGACCTTTGCGCCTTATTTTATGCCGGACATCATAAAGGATAAGCAGCTGGATACAGAAAAGCTGCGCACGGTACTTCAGGAGCTGCAGACGATCGCTGCGCACTGTGATATGGTGGAAAAGTACAAAAAGGGAGAGCGGGCGAGCAATGAATGGGATCTGCCTTCTGCCATGCAGGCTGTGCTCTGTCAGATTTCCGGCTTTAACGATGCCATGTTTGATCTGGCGATCATCAATCTGGTAAAGGGTGATTATACAAGCTTTGAAAATGCTTATATACCGACTGTGGAAATCGGTGTAAATGCAAATACGAAGCAGGCTGACCTGGCAAAAGAATTTGCAGCCTTTGTGATGAGCAGAGAAGTACAGGACGGTGATTTTTACGACGGATTTCCGGTCAATAAAGAATCCCTGCATATGCAGGTAAGTCTGGACCGTTCCGATTACGCTGCCTATACGACGATCGAAGGAGCCGACGGGCAGGAGATCGGACTGGATATTGAGCCGATCAAAGCTGCAGATGCGGATAAGCTGGAAGCCTTATGTGATTCTCTTTCTAAGAAAACCGTGAAGGATGCCAAGGTTTTGGAGGAACTGAAAAAGTCAGTGCCTGATTATCTGCTTGGCAGACAGTCTTTGGACGACACGATCAGTAAGATACAGGACGGTGTCAAGATTTATCTGGCGGAGTAAAGAATCATTTCTGCCGGTTATGCCCTCTTGTTTCCTTTCGCTGGCGTATGCTATACTGAAGCTGCGCAATGGAAGGAAACAGGGGGCATATTTTGTTCCGGGGTGCTTTGAAACCTGAAAGTGGAAAATGATGCAAAGAAAAACAGATATCACCAGAAAAAAACTGTATAAAAGCCGGAAAAAGATTCTTGCACTTGCTCTGGCGGCTGTGATGTTCTCAGATATTTCTATGCCTGTTTATGCAGACCGGAGCAAAAGTGTCACATCCCTGCCACAGGAGCAGGAAACCATATCCGGAAATGCGACAGGCTATACGGACCTGGATTTTGAACTGCCGGAGGATCAGGCAGAGCGGGAAAATGGGATCGCGGCATTTTCGTTGGAAGCGGATAGGGCAGGAGCGGTTTCAGAAAATGAGATACCTGCTGTTTACCGTTCGGATGCGGCAATAGCAGATGGACAGGTGGTAAGCTATCTGCCATCGGCATTCCGTGATCAGAATCCCTATGGGATCTGCTGGACATTTTCTGCGCTGGCAGCCTGTGAGGCTTCCATGATACGGAACGGACTGGCAACAGGCACGATCGATCTGTCAGAACGCCAGCTTGCTTATTATTTCTATAACAAGGGAAATACAACAGATGCAAAGGGCGGTACAACGGGTGATTATAATGAAGCTGCCATGGAGGGGAAAAATTATCTGACCCAGGGCGGAAATACGCTGCTTACCATGTGGCATCTTGTCAGCTGGTGCGGACCGGTTGCAGAGGAAAAGGCACCGTACAGCGGGCTTGCTGCAGATAGCAGCGCAGATGTGAACGGCCTTTTGGGAGCAGCTAATTCGACCGGCGCAGCTTACGGGGAAGATGCATGCCATGTACAGAATGCCTTTCTGATCAATATGGGAACAGCTGCGGATGTGCAGAGGAAACAGGAAGTGAAAAAACTGATCATGCAGTATGGTGCACTGGGGATAAGCTATTATTCTTCGACCAGCATCCAGTATGACGATCCTGTGCATGACAGCTATTATAATCCAAATGTAACAAGAACCAATCACGCAGTGGCTGTCATTGGCTGGGATGATACATTTCCGAAGGAGAATTTTGCGCAGCAGGCACCGGGGGATGGCGCATGGCTGATCCGTAACAGCTGGGGCGATGAGAAAACGGGCTGTGCACAAAACGGCAATTTCTGGCTGTCCTATTATGATGCATCCATTAACAGCACAGAAACTACGACAAGATATGCTTATGTGTTTGATGCGCGGGCAACGGATAATTATGACAATATCTGTCAGTATGACGGAGATGCGGGAATATCGATGCTTACCTTAACAGGCGGGGCAAAAGCCTCCAACCTGTTTGCTGTGACAGAAAAAGGAGGAGAGATCCTGCGGGCAGTCGGGATCGGGATCGGACAGACGGACACAGGCTGCACCCTGACTGTTTATAAAAATCCGGAAATGGGGAACCCGCAAAGCGGGACACTTCTGCTGACACAGAATGTACATCTCACATATCCCGGTTATCATACGATTCCACTGACAGAAGCACTGCCATTTGAGGAAGGGGACAGATATGCGGTCGTATATGAGTTTGCCGATGCAGTTTCTCTTTATATCAGCAAGGACAGTCAATATACGAGTGGCGGAAATCCGTTTATTTCCGTATCTACTTATGAAAATCCGGGTGTGAGTTTTTTATATCAGACAAAATGGGAGGATCTGTCGGAGAAGACGATCCGGACGACAAGTGGCAGCGTAGAAGGTGCGATCCTGCGGATCAAAGCATACACGGACAACAGAGTGCCATCTCAGGAGCCGGACGTTTCACCAAATCCGTCTCCGATGCCGTCTGCTTCCCCGAGCTATTCACCGTCACCTGCCGTTTCGCCGGATCCGTCATCTACGCCTTCTCCGACGCCGTCTCAGGAGCCGACAGTTGCAACACTGACGGCATTAAAGCTTGACCGGGAGAAGCTTACCTTGCAGATCGGTAAACAGACGTCCCTGACAGCGACACCAACCTACTCTGCAGAAGGTGCGACGCCGTGGATGGTATATTGGAAATCGGATCATCCGGAAGTGGCATTCGTAAACGACTGCGGAGAAATTATTGCAAAAAAGACTGGAAAAGCTGTCATTACTGTGTATAATGGTACGGTAAGAGCAACGTGTACGATTGTTGTACCACCGGATAAGCCTAAGGTAACGGCGTCTGTTTCCGGGAAAAAGCTGAAGCTGAGCTGGAAAAAGGTCAGCGGTGCTTCCGGTTATGCAATCTACCGCCTGAACGGCGGCAGCTATAAAAGGATTAAAACAGTCAAGGCATCGACAAGACAGGTCACACTTGCTTTGGCAGACGGTAAGCAGGCATATTCGTACCGCGTCTGTGCATATCGGACGATAGACGGCAAGAAATATTATGGCGGGAAGTCCGGTGTAAAAACAGCGGTTTCGACGGTTTCTTCTCTGCAGGCAAAAGCGGTGCGCGGCAAAGGAATAAAGCTCACATGGAAAAGTCTGAAAACCGTGGATGGTTATGTGATCTATCGGAAAACAGGAAAAAACGGCAGCTATAAAAAGATCAAAACGGCAGCTGACAAAAAGAGCAGCGGCTATACGGATAAAACAGCCAAAAAAGGAAAAACGTATTATTACAGGATCAGGGCGTATCGTCTGCTGGATGGGAAAAAGGTGTATGGCAGTTATGCGCGGAACAGAAAGGTAAAAGCAAAGTAAGGAAAGCATATGTCAACAAAATTAGTCAAAAACAGTCAAAAAAAGCAACAGGAAAGTACGGCGGCAGAAGTTCTGCAAAATCTGCTGGAATATTTAACCGTTTTATTTGGCATTATTATGGCAGGTGTACTTGTCTTTTATATGCAGGAAGGCTATGTGAAGATCGGTACGGCAAAGTTCAATGTCTATGCACATGTCTGTGTATTTGGAATGCCGCTTTTGCTGCTGCTTGCCATATTCTGGCTGTTGACGGAAAAGCAGGAAAAACAGAAAAAATTCAGGCAGCGTTTTTCGACAACGGATCTTTTTCTGCTGGCATTTCTTTTACTGGCACTGATCAGTTTCTTTGCAAGCGGAGATCTGAAAGCCTGCTTCTGGGGGTATGACGGTTGGTATATGGGACTGTTTGCACAGCTTACCTTCGTATTGCTGTATTTTGTCTTTTCACGGTTCTGTAAGGACGGAAAGCTTGTGCTGACGGCACTTTGTCTGTTTGCCGCATATGCGTTTGTGATCGGTATTCTGCACAGGCTGCTGATCGATCCGATCGGTGTATATGATAATATTTCCGATTTCTATAAGAACCAGTTTTTGTCCACAATGGGGCAGGCATCCTGGTATTCCAGCTTTGTCTGCAGTATTTTGCCACTTGGCGTGTTCTGTTTTTATCTGGCACAGAAAACATGGATCCGTATTTGCAGCGGTATTTTTACTTTTACCGGGTTTATGACACTGGCGTCACAAAATACAGACAGTGCTTATATAGCAAGTACTGCGGTATTTTTACTGCTTCTGTTTGTCTCGGTAAAAAGTGCGGGGCGCATGATCCGTCTGTGTGAGATCGGTCTTATGTATTTTCTGGCACCGAAAGCAATGTGGCTTTTATTAAAAATACATCCAAATGAAATACTGGAGCTGGATACGATCAGCAATACACTGCTATTTGACAGCAGAGTCTGGATCCTTCCGGTGATCTGCCTGCTTTTCATGGCATTTTTCTATCTGCTGGACAAAAAAGGAAAATATGCCACAAATGTGATGGTGGTGATCCGTAATATCTTTTATGGACTGGTTGCAGCGGGCGTGCTCTTCGGCATACTGATACTTGTATTGAGTGCAAAAGGAAAGCTTTCAGGCGTTCTTCTGACGATCTCAGAGAAAATCCCTTATCTGGCGTGGGGAGACCAATGGGGGAATGGACGGGGCTTTACCTGGTCGATCACAGGAAAAATGATCATGGAAATGAATCCATTCCATAAGCTGTTTGGTGTGGGACCGGATCATTTTGCGGGCTATGCATACAGTCTGTATGAAGATATGTTGAATCAGATGTGGGGCAGTAATGTCCTGACTAATGCCCACAATGAATGGGTCAATATGATTGTTGATTATGGTTTCCTTGGTGCAGCGGCTTATATCGGATTTTTCCTGTCAGCCCTGGTACGGTTTGTAAAAAACAGCGAAGACAGTCCGGTGCTTTTATGTGCTGCGGGCTGCATTGTATCCTATATGGGTCACAACCTGTTCTGTTACCAGCAGGTGCTCTGCACGCCGTTTGTTTTTTTGATTATCGCACTTGCGGAGTATCAGCTCCGCCGGAAAGCCGGTCATGAATCCGCGTAAGCAGTTTTTGCCTGTCGGTATCGTCAAGTGTACTGTACTGCAAAAAGGTGAGTTTCAGTTCGTGCAGTTTTTTTCCGCAGGCAGGACAAATTTTTTTGTGTCCGTTTAAAATATGGATCTTATCACAGGTAATACAATAATGCACATATAACATGGCAGTTCTCCTTTGTTTAGGGATACTTTTTATTGTGATGGCATGGTATCAAAACGTCAAGGAGAACCGGTCGACGGATTATGACAGGAACAGGCAAAAGAATGTAATAAATAAATAATGCATTTTTTATAAAGATGTATTAAAATATAACTAACTATGGTACAGAAACGTACGAAATAACAGGAGGGAATAAAATGAGAACATACCTTGTAACAGGAGGAGCCGGCTTTATCGGATCTAATTATATTCATTATATGTTCAAAAAATATGACAACGAGATCCGCATCATCAATGTGGATGCTTTGACATATGCAGGCAATCTGGAGAACTTAAAGGATATCGAAAACAGAGAGAATTACACGTTTGTAAAAGCTGATATCTGCGATAAAGAAGCCATCTCCAAGATCTTTGCGGAAAATGACATCGACCGCGTGGTACATTTCGCAGCGGAGAGCCATGTAGACAGAAGTATCCGCAACCCGGAGATCTTTGTACAGACAAACGTACTCGGTACAGCTGTTATGCTGAACTGTGCAAAAGCAGCGTGGGAACTGCCGGACGGTTCTTTCAAGGAAGGAAAGAAATTCCTGCATGTATCCACAGATGAAGTATACGGTTCTTTAAGTGAGGACGGCGGTTATTTCTATGAGACAACCCCTTACGCACCGCACAGCCCATATTCCGCAACTAAGGCAAGCTCTGATATGCTTGTAAAAGCATATATGGACACATACAAATTCCCGGCAAATATTACAAACTGCTCCAATAACTACGGTCCTTATCAGTTCCCGGAGAAGCTGATCCCGCTGATCATCAACAATGCGCTGCAGGGCAAGAAGCTTCCGGTATACGGCGACGGTAAAAATGTCCGTGACTGGTTATATGTAGAAGACCATGCAAAAGCAATCGATATGGTACAGGAGCAGGGTCGTTTATTTGAGACATATAATGTCGGCGGTCATAATGAAAAGCAGAATATCGAGATCATCCATATCATCATCGACACACTGCAGGAAATGCTGCCTGATTCCGATCCGAGAAAGAAGCTGGTATCCAATGACCTGATCACCTATGTGGAAGATCGTAAGGGACATGACAGACGCTATGCGATCGCACCTGACAAGATCAAGGCAGAGATCGGCTGGGAGCCAGAGACAATGTTCAAGGAAGGCATCAAGAAGACGATCAAATGGTTCTTTGAGCATGAAGACTGGATGAAGAACGTAACAAGCGGTGATTATCAGAAGTACTATCAGGAGATGTACAAAGGAGAATAAAATATGAAGGGTATTATTCTGGCAGGTGGATCCGGTACACGCCTTTATCCACTGACAAAAGCAATTTCCAAGCAGATCATGCCGGTTTATGACAAACCGATGATCTATTATCCGTTATCCACACTGATGCTGGCAGGCATCCGTGAGGTACTGATCATTTCCACACCACGTGATCTGCCTGTATTTAAGGATTTATTTGGCAGTGGCGAGCAGCTTGGCATGCAGTTTTCTTATGCTGTGCAGGAGCAGCCGAGAGGGCTGGCAGATGCCTTTATCATCGGGGCGGATTTTATCGGAGACGACAGCGTTGCGCTTGTGCTTGGTGACAATATTTTCTACGGACAGAGCTTTTCCCGCGTGCTCAGAAATGTTTCCGAGCGCGTACAGAAGGAAAAGGGTGCTACGATCTTTGGCTATTATGTCAGAGATCCGAGAGAATACGGCGTTGTAGAATTTGATGAAAACGGCAAGGCACTTTCCATCGAGGAAAAGCCGGATCAGCCAAAGAGCAATTATGCGGTTCCGGGTCTGTATTTCTATGATAATGATGTTGTGGAGATCGCGGCAAATGTAAAACCGTCTGCCCGTGGTGAGATCGAGATCACAAGCATCAACAATGAATATCTTTCCCGTGGCACTTTGCAGGTAGAAACACTGGGACGCGGCTTTGCATGGCTGGATACGGGAAACCATGATTCTCTTTTAGATGCGGCTGATTTCGTGGCAGCTTTCCAGAAGAGACAGGGACTTTACATCTCCTGTATTGAAGAGATTGCTTATAAACGTGGATTTATAGATAAAGAGCAGCTGCTTGCACTGGCGCAGCCGTTGATGAAGACAAATTATGGGAAATATTTAGTAGAGGTTGCAAATGGACTCTAAACTGAAAGCGCAGGTGATAGCCTGCGTTTCCGTTATCGTACTGCTGATTTTAGGTACGGTATATCTGATCAACCGGGAGAAACCGGCGGCTACAGGCATACAGGTGACAAGCATGCAGCAGGAGAGTGCAGAGGCGCAGAATGGTATTTATGCCCGGTATCAGCTGAATCCCGATAAGGATCCGACAGCCTTTCTGCAGGATCCGGATTTTTTTGATGTGGAGCCGGAGGAAGCAGATCAGTCAAAAGTGCTGTCTCTGCAGGCTTCCAGTACACAGAAGGATCTTCGTATTTTTGTGGTGGACGGCAACGGAAATCCGGTCAGCGGTCAGCAGTTTACGTTCCGGATTGCAAAAGACGGTGCCCAGACGCAGACATATGAGGATGAAGATCAGGATGGTATGCTGTATCTGACAGATCTTGCCGCAGGCGAGTATGCGGTTTCCTTAAATCCGGTAGATGGTTATGCAGTGCCCGATACAGCACTTTCGGCTTCTGTCAGTGAATCTGTTTCTTATACGGTGCTGCAGGATATCTCTTTTCTTGTAAAGACAGAGGATGAGGTAGATCCTGCCGTGGAAGATACCGGTGTCCGGGAAGCGGAAGAAGATGCGGACGGAACAGAAACAAATGTCAGACTGGCAGACGGAGCGTCTGTTTTCGGGATTGACGTTTCGAAATGGAATAAGGAGATCGACTGGCAGAAGGTAAAGGCAGCAGGTGTGGAATATGCCATCATCCGTTGTGGATATCGTGGTGCGAGCACCGGTGCACTGGTGGAAGATCCTTATTTTGAAAAGAATATCAAAAACGCAACAGAAGCAGGTGTCCGTGTCGGTGTTTATTTCTTTACACAGGCAACAACACCGGTGGAAGCGGTGGAAGAGGCCAGTATGGTTCTGATGCTGTGTAATCAGTATAAAATATCGTTCCCACTGTATATCGATACAGAAGGAGCGGGTGGAAACGGAAGGGCAGACGGTCTTGATGTGGAAACAAGAACTGCTGTCTGCACCGCGTTTTGTGAAACGATTGAAAATGCCGGCTATACAGCGGGTGTTTATGCAAGTAAAAACTGGCTGACCGGGAAGCTGGATGCACAGAAGCTGTCGCCGTATTCTGTCTGGCTGGCGCAGTATTCCGGCAAACCGTCCTATCAGGGGACGTATGATATGTGGCAGTATACTTCCGCCGGAACGGTTGACGGTATTTCCACATTGGTTGATTTTAACGTAAGTTATATGGATTATTAAGGAGCAAACATCATACATGAAGAAAAACAGAGTGTGGGTAGGAATTTTGTTTGCAGTTTGCATACTCCTGTCACTGATCGGAATATGGAAGAGTGTATATGTGAGTGCGGATATTGATGAATCCTATGCATTTACCATGGCGGTCCGGATCGCCGGTGGTGAGCGGATGTTCATTGATCTTTGGGAACCGCATCAGATGTCGGCTTTTTTGTATGCCCCTCTTGTATGGATTTATAAGAGCATCGCCGGAAATCTGGATGGTGCTCTTGTTTTTATGCGCTTTATGGGGGTGCTTGTGCAGGCGCTTCTTTCCGTCTGGTGTTACTGCGTCCTGCGCCGGTATCAGCCGTTTCTGGCCGGAATCTGTGCAATTCTGTATCTGAATTTTACACCGAAGCACATCCAGTCGCCGGAATTTACGAGCATTTATTACTGGATGATGATGGCACTCATCCTTTGCACGCTCAGTTATATGCAGCATAAGAAAAAAAGGTATCTTATCCTGTCAGGACTTTTTATGAGCATGGCGGTTTTGTGCTATCCGACTGCAGTGCTGTTGTTTCTGTATCTGCAGGTGCTTTTTTGTGTGTATGCGAAGGAAAACCGGAAAGAAAGCTTTCTGTTTGCCTTGACCTGTTTTCTGGCGGGCGTGTGTTTTCTGCTGTACATTTGTGTTCGTGGCGGCGGAATCACGCAGGTTCTGCAGAATATTCCGAATGTCTTAAGTGATGCATCCCATAAACAGTCTCTTGTGGCAATGGCAAAGGATCATCTGGTGCATCTTGCCCGGATACTGTATGTGACAGCCGGTTTTATTGTGCTTTGTCAGGTGGGCAGGCCTGTTCTGGATAAAAAGAACGCGCATGCATCTGTTTTTATGGGTGTCCTGCTCCTGCTGCAGGCAGTCTGGATGGTGATCCAGTTCCATACAATACAGAGTGTGAATTTTATGGTCTTTTACCCGATCGTCTGCCAGTTGTTTGTGATCGGCTGGTATGCTTATGCGGCATTTGATAAGACAGAAGAAGACAGACAGCTCTTTTATGGAGGTGTTTTGCTTTCGGCAGCAGCACTTCTGGCTGTCCTGACGACTTCCAATCTGACGGCGGAATATTCGGTCAGCTTCCTGCTGCCGGGCGTTCTGACGGGGCTTCTTCTGATCGGCAGAGTGATCGGAGCAGGAGAGAAGCCACGGAAAGCCTGTCTGGCGTATGCGGTGCTACTGGCTGCCTTGCTGCTGCAGCTTCTTGCGGCGCGTATCCTGCTTGTCCGGTTTACTTCCACACAGCGGAAAAACATTTTTGAAACGTATGTAAAGACCGAGACGGGTGTTCTTTCGGGCATCTATCTGGGCGAATTTGATGCTTCGCAATATGAAGCCAAATATGCAGCATTGCAGAAATATGTGGGAGCAGAAGACAGGCTGCTGTATATAGGCTGTGACATGTTTTTGTACAGTGTGCTTCAAAAGGGACAGATCGCGACCGGTAATACGATCTCCACACCGGCATTTTCCGATCAGCTTATGACATACTACAGGATGTATCCTGAAAAAATACCGACGGTGCTTTTTGTAGACCGGGAATACGGTGCGGATTTTTCCGTATTGCTGGACGAGGAGCCGTTGAAGGGATTTGTGGAAAACTATTTTGATACAGTATTGCCTGTGACAGACGGACCGCTGACTGTTTATTTTGCAAAGGACAGAAAATAGGAGAGAAAATATGGGAAACTGGCTGATCCTGCCATTTTTATTGCTGCTTTGTTTCCTGACGGGAAATGTGCTGCAGTATATTACAAAAGAAGAAAAAGAAAACAGGCATCTGCATCCTGTGCTTCTGGGTGCGGTTTTCTGGATGTGCTGTGCCGGCAGTAGTGTGTTTTTGCAGAGCTTTACTACGGTTTATCGGTTATTTGCCTGTCTTGTGCTTGCAGTCATGGGACTTGGTGTGTTGCTTTTTGTGATGCCTTCCTATCGCCGGTTTACCGCAAGGCAGTTTGTATGGAAAGAGAAAGGCGGAAAGCAGATTGTTTTTCTGCTCATTGCATTTCTGGCAATCTGTGCTTCCTATTATCTGAAAGGTTTTACGCTGGAGTCTTATTACGATACACCGGAGAGGGTACAGACGATCCTTTTTACAGGGCAGCTTTCCGGTTTCAACGCACTGACCGGAGCTGCGGACGACTTGCCGTTGCGTGGTAATGTGCTTCCGGTTTTGTATGCCTGTCTGTGCAGAGGGTTTTCTCTGACACCTGCGCAGCTTTTGCTACAGTATCTGCCACCGTTTTTACTGCTTTTGATCTTTTTGGCAATGGCAGCATTGTTTACTGTACTGCCTGTAAAAAATGAAAATTTGTCGCTCTATCTGTTATTCTTTGCGCTTGCGACGATCTGCGGGGCAAGTGCTTATATGAATACGAGCTATGGCGTGTTATTTGCCGTATATGAAGGCAGTGTCCTTTCAGATCATCTGGTACTTTGTCTGCTGCCGGTGTTTGTATATGGAACCGGAAAGACGGGAAAACAGAAAGGAATAGCAGGCGTGATGCTTCTGCTTCTTCTGGTGCTTTCGTATGTGTTGGGAGGCAGGGAAAGTCTCCTTGTCGGTGTGACGGCGCTTCTGCTTCTTTTCCTTGTGAAAATCTTTCTTTTTCTGACTGACCGTGTGGCAGATAGGAAAAAGGATGAGAAAGGGGGGAATGCCTGATGGATATCATGCTGTATTTTATGAAGCTGGAAGACAAATACTGGGGGCTGTTTCTGGCTGCGTTATTTCTGCTGTATATTTTTCTGTTTGTACAGAAAAAACAGGAGGATGGCAGATGGCTTGTGTTATACGGGTTTCTGACCTATCTTGTTTTTGCCTGCCCGCTGGCGTACCGACTGTTTGCAGACTATGGTGGTATGGAAAAAACCTACTATAAGGTCAGTCATATCGAGCTTGTCGTGCCTGTTCTTTGTCTGGCTTTGGCGCTTGCCTGGCAGAAGATCAGAGTGTACAGAAAGAAAATACTGCCGCTGTTTGAACTGGGAATGGTGATTCTGTTTGTTTTTTCGGGCACGCTTGTCTATACGCAGGCAGGCAGCAGGATGCCTGTGCAGGGCTGCTACCGGGAGCAGGAAAAAGAAGCGTATGATCTGATGCTGGCAGATGCGGGGGATGCAGATGCCGTTACCTTCTGGGGACCGTCTGAGCTGATGGCAAAGAGCCGGATCTACAGTGGCAGGCTGCAGCCAATCTACGGAAAAGATATCGCAGCTTCCCCGGATGCTTACAGTGGGCAGCTGCAGACACTGTATCAGGGCTACAGTTCCTACGAGGCAAAGGACAGCCCGCTCATCAATAAGGATGAACAGCTTGGTGCACTTGCAAACTGTCTGCACTTGTATCCGCAGATCGATTGCAGATATGTGGTGGTGTACGATCCGAAACAGCAGGGGACGGATTTTGACGCGGAAGAGATTTTTACCTCTCTCGGCTATCGTTTTGTGGGGCAGACCGGGGAACTGATGCTATTTTCTTTGCAATAAGAGGATGAGAACATGATCGTGATACAAGTTTTACTTTGTTTTTGTTATATGTGCGTGATACCGTATCTGATCGGCTGTCTGTTTGTGGACGGACAGAAGGATGTGGGAAATGTGACGATACTCCGCACCGTAGCGGGGCTTATGATATCGTATGCGGTATATGAAATACTGGAAGTCGGCTTTCAGCTGAAAAACGGAAGCTTCCGGCTTTTGAGCCTGCTTTTTATACTGGTATCCGTGTTGCTGGCTTTTGCCGGCGTACTGCGTGTTTCTTACCGCAGGCTTGGCAGGCGGGCAGCACTGCAGAAAAAAGGTATCGATTTCAAAAACATCGATCCGTTTTTTGTGATCGGTATCTTGCTGATCGTCATACAGATTTTTGCTATTTTATGGATGGCAACACCGGATAAGGATGATGCATTTTATTCCGGACTTTCTTCCATGAGCCTGAGCTATGATTATGTACTGCAGAATGATGCTTATAACGGACTGATGACAAAAGCGATCTCTAGACGGTATGTGCTTTCCGCGCTGCCGATTTATCAGGCAACATTGTCTTTATTATCGGACGGACTGCATCATCTGGTGATCACACATAATCTGTTTCCACTGTTTTACATGCCGCTTGCATACGGTCTGTATTACCAGCTTGGAAAGAGGATGCTGCAAAAAGAAGGAAAACAGCAGGCGGGCGGTAAGTTTTTGTGCTGTCTTGCCCTGCTTCATATGATCGGGAATTACTATGTGTTCAGCCCGGAAAATTTTCTTGTCACACGGATCTGGCAGGGAAAGGGAATGTTTGTGGCACTGGGCATTCCTTATATCTGGTATTTTGGCTGTCTGGCACTGGAAGCAACCTATGAAAAACAGGTTTATACGCGCAGAGAACGGCTGAGCTGCTGGATCTTGCTGGCAGCGGGCATGCTTGCCTGCAGCTTCATGGGAGAAACAGGACTGTATTTGGCACCGTTTCTGCTGGGCTGTCTGGTGCTTGCCATGTCGATCGTATACAGAAAATGGCAGGGAATCCTGCCGGCTGTGCTGTGCTGCCTGCCTGAAGCAACACTGGCGGTTCTCTATCTTTTGTAATGAGATGGTCATGCAGATCCACAATAAATCGACCGCTTATGGGCGGACAGAAAGTATTTTAGCAGTGAAGAATCGGGAGAAAGGACAAATATATGACAGTGGTACAGCTTCTGACAGATTTAAAAGAAAAAACAGATGTGTATTTCGGACTGGGATCTATCGGCATTTTATTTTTATGTGCCTTTTTATTCTGGTGCGTTTATAAAGAAAAAAGCCGCATGATGAAGGTGTATGTCTGGTATCTTGGTATTGCCTGTATTTTTATGCTGAATCCTCTGTCTTTGTATGTCATAGATAAAACAGGAAATATGGATGTCTATGAACGATTTTTCTGGCTGCTGCTTTCGCCTGTCATGGTGGCACTGACCGCTTCGGTTTTCATGCAGCATTCCAAAAAGCTGATCCTGCCGTGTCTGATCCTGCTTCTGTTGTGCGGAAACAGCGTTTTTACGACAACGGAGTACAAAAAGGCAGAAAACATGGAAAAAATCAGTCAGGATGCAATTGAAGTCAGCAATATCATCATGCGTGATTTTGAAGGACTTCCCGCAGATGCCAAAATAGTGCCGAACAGACAGGGTGTGCAGTCTCCGCGGGCACTTGTGACAGAGCCGTTTGCGGAAGATATCCGCATGTATAATGCCAATATAGAGCTTTGGTATGTCCGGAAGGAATTTGGTAATTATAACAAAAAGAAATGGAATACCGTTGCATCTCTGCTGACGATGGATGTGAGCGAGATTCCGGTAAAAACAGTTATAAAGGGCATGCGAAAAAAACGGTTCAGTTATCTGGTGCTCGGAAGCTGGCAGGAGCTGACCGGTGACATCAATGCCTATGATATCCGGCTGATCGGACAGACGGAAAACTATCGGGTATATAAATATGATCTGCCGACCAAGTATACCGTGACGCAGTATCAGGATCCGGAAGGCTATCAGTGTATGAGCTACACGATCGAAAGTACGGACGGCGGTCTTGTTGTGGTAGACGGTGGGCGCGCATGGCAGAGCGAGGAGCTTGTTAATGTCATTAAGGGAAAGGGGGGTAAGGTAGATGCCTGGATCATTACCCATCCCCATGACGACCACTGCGGTGTGCTCTGTTCCATTCTGGCGGCGGAATGGGATAAAACGGAGATCGAGATTGACCGGATCCTGCTGGGACAGCTTGATCTGGATGCGATCCGCTTACAGGGGATCCGCGTGGATACAGTCGATTATCTGCTGCAGGGACTTAAAGGACATGATAATGTGACATATCTTTCCGCAGGTGATGAACTGGATGTGATCGGTCTGCATATGAAAGTCTTATATACCGGAACACCTGAGATCCTGTCTGAAAGCACCAATGTATTAAATGACGGTTCCATGGTATTCAAACTGAGCGGGCAGAAAAGAAGTATGCTGTTTCTCGGCGATATCGGGGACAATAATGCAGATAATCGTGCATTGTACCCGGATACGGGAGCAGGCAGCAAAATAGGCTGCGAGATCGCAGATACGATCCTTGCCACATATCCGGAAGATGTCAAGTCAGATTTTGTCCAGATGGCACATCATGGAAACAGCCTGATGCCGGATTATTTCTATGAAGCTGTTGCGCCGCGGAAAGCTTTTTTCGATGCACCGGACTGGCTGATGGAAAATAAAAACAAAGAAACCGGACTGGAAAGCTATTATACGACACCGCATTACAAGGCATTGATGGAGAAAATAGGGGCAAAGATCATATCCTACAGCAGCGAAGGGCACAGTGTGCGGTTTTACTAGCGGCGCAGTTTGCCAATTATGGCATTGTATGGTATGATTAAACAGTATATTTTTGTTTCAAACAGGGAGAAAAGAAGAGACTTAGGAGAGAAGAAAACAGATGAAACAATTTCTCAATAAGCTGGTTTCTCTGCCGGTAGAATTGTGGCAGAGCAGAAAGCTGATCTGGAAGCTTGCAAAAAATGACTTTAAAACAAAATATGCCGGTTCCTACCTTGGCATTATCTGGGCTTTTGTACAGCCGGTCATTACCATACTGGTATACTGGCTCGTATTTGAAAAGGGCTTCAGTGCAAAGGCTGAGATGTTCAAATCAGGTGTGGAGGTTCCTTTTGTTGTTTATCTGACAAGCGGCCTTGTACCGTGGTTCTTCTTTTCAGAGGCAGTATCGAGCTCGACCAATGCCCTGATCGAATATAATTATCTCGTGAAAAAGGTTGTGTTTAAGATCAGCATACTGCCGCTGATCAAAATACTGGCAGCCTGCTTTATCCATGTATTTTTTGTCGGTGTTCTGCTGGTGATCTATCTGATCTACGGTTATCCGCCGTCTTTGTATCTGCTGCAGCTCATTTACTACAGCTTCTGTATGTTTGTGCTTGTGCTGGCAATGAGCTACACCTTATGTTCCGTGGTTGTCTTTTTCCGGGATCTGTCCCAGATAGTTGCGATCGCACTGCAGATCGGTATGTGGGCAACACCGATCATGTGGTCTTTCACAAGAGTGGAAGGGCATAAGATTGCTGTTTTGTTTAAGTTAAATCCGCTGTATTATATCGTGACCGGATACAGAGAGTCTTTATTTGACCACAGATTTTTCTGGCAGGATACAGGTATGACGATCTACTTCTGGGCAGTGACGCTTTTATTATTTGCATTTGGCACTTTTGTCTTTAAACGACTGAAACCACATTTTGCAGATGTACTCTGATGACCGAAGGAGCAGGCAGATGGAAGAAAAACAGAAACAAACCGAAGAAAGAAATGATAATGCGGAAACTGTCATTGAGGTGACGGATCTGTGTAAGGTATACAAGCTTTATAACAAACCGACCGACCGTTTGAAGGAATCGCTCGGTCTTTCCCGGAAAAAACAATTTAAGGAGCATTATGCCTTAAAGCATGTGGATCTGGCGATCAAAAAGGGAGAGAGCGTTGGTATTATCGGTACAAACGGTTCCGGTAAATCTACGATCCTGAAGATCATTACCGGTGTCCTTTCCAAAACAAGCGGTGATGTGAAGGTCAACGGCAGAATATCCGCACTGCTTGAACTTGGTGCCGGGTTTAATATGGAATACACCGGCATTGAAAATATTTATCTGAATGGTACCATGATCGGCTTCACGGAGGCAGAGATTGATGCCAGACTGCAGGATATCCTTGATTTTGCGGACATCGGTGATTTTGTATATCAGCCGGTCAAGACATACAGTTCCGGTATGTTTGTCCGCCTGGCATTTGCGGTTGCGATCAACATCGATCCGGAGATTTTGATCGTCGATGAGGCACTTTCTGTCGGAGACGTCTTTTTCCAGATGAAATGCTTCCACAAGTTTGAGGAATTCCAGCAGATGGGCAAGACGATCCTGTTCGTCAGCCATGACTTAAGCAGCATTGCCAAGTACTGCGACAGAGTCATCCTGCTCAATCAGGGTGTGAAGCTGGCAGAAGGCAATCCGAAGGACATGATCAACATGTATAAAAAGCTGCTTGTCAACCAGCTGGATGTGGATACGCTTGAGGATATTTCCGGAAAAAGCAAGCTGACGCTGGAGACGGGCGATGCAGATGCATGGAAGCATCATTTTGAGATCAATGACAATGTGATCGACTATGGCGAGAGACAGGCGGAGATCGTTGACTTTGCGATCATCGACCAGTATGGAAGCTTCAGTAATATCATCCAGAAGGGTTCCAGGTTCCAGGTAAAGGCCAAGCTGTATTTTAACGATACGGTGAAAAATCCGATCTTTACTTTTACGATCAAAAATCCGCAGGGAACTGATATCACAGGCACCAATACGATGTTTGAACGGGTTGAGACCGGCGTTGTAGAGAAGGGCGAGACAAGGATCGTGACGTATAGCCAGCAGATGGATCTGCAGGGCGGCGATTATCTGATCTCCTTAGGCTGCACAGGCTATGTCGGTGATGAATTTAAGGTATACCACAGATTATATGATCTGGTAGGCATTTCAGTTATTTCCGATAAAAACACAGTTGGCTTTTTTGACATGAACACTGAGATCACAGTGGAGAAAGGCTGATGCAATGAACGAGGGAGCAAGGACAAACAGAACAGGCAATCTGATGCGTATGCTGGATGGAGACAGAAACCGCTATGTGGCACTGACTGCTCTGCCAAGCCCGGAGCAGCTTTCGGAAATGCTTTCCGGCTGTGACAGACTGATCCTGTATTTTGACAATCCACTCAGTATTCACCTGTTCGCGCAGGGCAGACCGGCATTTTCAAAGGCTGAGCAGACGGAAAAGATCCGCAGGCAGTTAGATCTGGCTGTGAAAGAAACAGGAATGAAGCTCCAGGGCAGATGGTATTACCCGTATCCGAATACGGCGTTTCCTGTGGCACTTTTTTCGGACGATCACCTGCCGTCCATGGGAGAATGTGATGATAACAGGTATCACTTCGACAGGGCACGGCTTGAACTGTTTGAAGAGCGGGAAGCGGTGGATGCATTGACAAAAGCGCATCTGTATCCGGTGTTTGCCCATGCGTATGCACTGGTACTTTCTAAACTTCAGGAAGAACTGCCTGTCTATGTGCGGTTTTCCAATGAGCGGAGAGAAGATGCACAGATCAGGACGCTTCTCTATCGGGATCATGTGGAAAAGCAGGCAATGACGGGGGCTGCAATCCCACATATTGCCCGCATGACAGAGCTGGAAGCAAAGCTGGACGCGTTGTTTTCCGGCGTAACGCTATTGGATAGAAGGCTGAAGGTAAATCACATTCTGGCAGCAGAAAAAGAAACAGGCGGTATGCGTTTTGCACTTGTTGCGGGAAAAAGCTTAGAACAGCAGCTGGATGAATGGCTGGCAGAAGGAAAAGACGAAGAAGTGGCAGATTGTCTGCTTTCTTTCGCAGAGCAGCTTAAGAATCTCCCGGGGCAGAGTATGTTTTCGGAAACAGAGGATTTCCGTGCGGTATTTGGCATTCTGCCTGATGGTCTTTTGCAGCTTCATACGCTTCCGGTCACGGATGTGGATCTGGTCTGCCAGAATATTCTGCTTGATGACAGCGCGCAGATCATAGATTATGAATGGACATTTACTTTCCCGATTCCGCTGGAGTTTGTGATATTCCGTTTCCTGTATTTTTATCTGGAAGCGAAGAACAGAACCTGCTATCAGCAGCCTGCCCTTGCAGGCCTGTATGAAAAAGCAGGCATTACAAAGGAAATGCGGAAAAGCTTTCTGCAGATGGAGACAGGTTTTCAGCAGTATGTGCAAAATGGTGCACTGGTACTGAGAAACAGCTATGACAAAGAAGGAAAGCCGGTGCTTGCAAAGGAAAAACTGCAGGAAGAACTGGCCGCGCTTTCAGACATACAGGTTTCTGTGCAATATGCGGATGGCAGCGAGGAGAAGCTGTCTGTAAGCAGAGATGAGAATTTTATCTGGCATCTTGTGCTGACGCCGGAAAAAGAAGGAGAGATCACTCTGCGCCTTCCGTTTCCGGGTATGCTCAGACTGGGCTGCAGTCAGAGCTTTGTGACAAATGGTATGCATTTGTGCGGGCTCATATATACATTTGAGGAAAAGGAGCCTGCGACGATCCGGATCGCAGAGCCTGACGGACAGATCCTGCTCAGCATCGAGGAGATCAGGTTGTCCGGTGCGGCGGAAAAAGAAATCAAAGAAGAACTTGCCAGTCTGCATTTTCTGTATGAAAACAGACAACAGCAGCTTGAGGATATGAAAAATTCAGCCAGCTGGAGACTGACAAAGCCGCTCCGCAGACTGAAAGGAAATAAAGAGGACTAAAGTATGGCAGAGGATTTGGAAAAATATTATCAGGATTTATATGAGCGCGAAAAAGAAAAAAACGAACAGCTTGCCTACCGCTTTTCAGCCAGCCAGAGGGAAGTGGAGGATCTGACCAGAAAGCTGGACAAGATCAAGGGTTCTATATTCTGGAAGCTTGCAAAGCCTGCCAGAGTGGTCATCAATTATTGTATCGCAACGAAGAACCGGATCCTGTGCCACGGCAATCCCAAGGGCATTGCGCATAAGCTTCTGTCCAAATACAGGGAAAAGAAAGCGATCAGGATCCATGGAACGGGCAGCTTTCCAAGTGTGGCAGAACGGGAAAAAGAGGAAACAACCGTTTTCCCAAAGGATGTGACATTCAGTATTCTTGTGCCGCTCTATAACACACCGGAGCGTTTCCTGCGGGAAATGATCGAGTCTGTCACCGCACAGACCTACGGTAAATGGGAGCTTTGCCTGGCGGACGGTTCCGATGATGCGCATGATTTTGTCGGCAGGATCTGTCAGGAATACCGGCAGAAGGACAGCAGGATCAAATATCAGAAGCTTGCCAAAAACGAAGGAATTTCTGGCAATACAAATGAATGCTATAAGATGGCGACGGGAAATTACATTGCACTGTTCGATCATGATGATCTGCTGCATCCGTGCGTTTTATTTGCTTATATGCAGGCGATCTGCGAAAAGGATGCGGATTACATTTACTGTGATGAAGCAACCTTTAAGGGAAACAGCATCAATCATATGATCACGCTGCATTTCAAGCCGGATTTTGCACCGGATAACCTGCTTGCCAACAATTATATCTGCCATTTCAGCGTGTTCAGCAGAGAGCTTTTGGAGAGCGGCGAGCTGTTCCGCAGCCAGTTTGACGGCAGTCAGGATCACGACATGATACTGCGCCTGACAGCAAAGGCAAAGCATATCGTGCATGTACCGCGGATCCTGTATTACTGGAGATCTCACAAGGGAAGTGTGGCATCCTCTATCGATGCCAAGACTTATGCGATTGATGCGGCAAAGGGCGCGGTCGCCGATCATCTGACAAGGCTTGGCTACCGGAACTTTGAAATTGAGAGCACAAGGGCATTTGCAACGATCTTCCGGATCAAATATGAGCTGACAAGCCGTCCGCTTGTATCAATCATCATTCCGAATAAGGATCATGTGGACGATCTGAGCCGTTGCGTGGAATCGATCATCAATCTGTCCACATATGACAATTATGAGATCGTCATTGTCGAAAATAACAGTGAAACGGCAGAGATCAGAACCTATTATGAAGAAATCAGCAGACATCCGCGTGTGCAGGTGGTAGAATATAAAGGTGATTTCAACTATTCAAAAATCAACAATTTCGGTGTACAATATGCAAAGGGAGAATATCTGCTGCTTTTGAACAACGATACGGAGGTCATTACCCCGGACTGGATGGAAGAGCTTCTGATGTATGCAATGCGTAAGGATGTCGGCGTAGTCGGTGCCAAGCTGTACTATCCGGATAAAACGATCCAGCATGCAGGTATCGTGATCGGACTGGGCGCACATCGCACAGCCGGACACACGCATTACCGGATCCCGGAAGCTAATGTCGGCTATATGGGCAGGCTCTGCTATGCACAGGATGTCACAGCAGTAACAGGCGCCTGTATGATGGTTTCTAAAGCACTTTACGAAGAACTGGGCGGACTGGATGAGAGCTTTACCGTGGCACTCAATGACGTGGATTTCTGTCTGCGTGTCAGGGAAAAAGGATTTCTCAATATCTTCACACCGTTTGCAGAGCTGTATCATTATGAATCCAAATCAAGAGGCAGCGATAAAAAGGACGAAAGAGCCCTGCGTTACCAGCAGGAATCAGACCGGTTCCGCGTTAAATGGGCAGATGCGCTGGCAAAGGGCGATCCGTATTATAACCCGAACTTCTCACTGGATCACTCCGATTTTACCGTGAACTGGAAGAAGCCGAAACAGTAAAGTAATAAATTTATCATATAGCAGGAGGAGAAAGAATGAGCTACAGAGAAACTTACAACTTTTGGTTAGAGGATGATTATTTTGATCAGAATACCAAAAACGAGCTTTTGGCAATCCGTAACAATGAGGAAGAGATCGAAGATCGCTTCTATCGTGACCTCGAATTCGGTACAGGCGGCCTTCGTGGTGTGATCGGTGCAGGAACAAACCGTATGAACTTCTACACGGTCAGAAAAGCAACACAGGGTCTTGCCAATTATATCATCAAGCAGGGCAGTCAGGAAAAAGGCGTGGCGATCGCATATGATTCCAGAAGATTTTCACCGGAATTTGCATTGGAAGCAGCCCTCTGCCTGAATGCAAACGGAATTAAGGCATACTTATTCGATGCACTTCGCCCGACACCGGAGCTTTCCTTTGCTGTCCGCAAGCTCGGCTGTACAGCAGGTATCGTCGTAACAGCCAGCCATAACCCACCGGAATATAACGGCTACAAGGTATACTGGGAAGACGGCGCGCAGATCACAGCTCCGAAGGATGTGGAGATTGTTGCAGAGGTAAAGGCGATCACAGATTATCATACAGTAAAAACAATGTCTGAAGCAGATGCCAAGGCACAGGGACTTTTAGCGATCATCGGCAAAGAAATCGATGATGCATATATGGTAGAGCTGAAAAAGCAGATCGTACATCCTGAGATCATCAAAGAAGTAGCAGATGAGATCAAGATCGTTTACACACCTCTGCACGGTACAGGACTTGTTCCGGTCAAACGTGTCTTAGCTGAGCTTGGCTTCAAGAATGTATATGTTGTACCGGAGCAGGAACTTCCTGATCCTGAATTTACAACACTGGCTTATCCGAACCCGGAAGATCCTGCAGCTTTTGAGCTTGCTATCAAGCTTGCAAAAAAAGTTGGCGCAGATATCATTCTGGCAACAGATCCGGATGCTGACCGCCTCGGCGTTTACGCACTTGATACAAAGAGCGGAGAATATGTATCCTTTACAGGTAACATGTCAGGTATGCTGATCGCTGAATATCTGTTAAGAGAAAAGACAAAGACAGGTACTATGCCTGAAAATCCTGCACTTGTTAAGACGATCGTTACAACAAACATGGCAGATGTCATGACAAAAGCATATAACGTAAAAGAGATCGAAGTACTGACAGGCTTTAAGTACATCGGCGAGCAGATCAAGCTGTTTGAACAGAACCATACTTACAACTACGTATTCGGTCTGGAAGAAAGCTACGGCTGTCTGGCAGGTACACATGCAAGGGACAAGGATGCTGTTGTGGCTGTTATGTGTCTGTGTGAAGTGGCTGCATACTGCAAGAAGAACGGTATCACACTCTGGGATCAGATGCTGAAGATCTACGAAGAGTACGGATATTTCAAGGAAGGTCTGCACACGATCACCATGAAGGGTGTCACAGGCGCACAGGCGATCAAAGATATCATGGCTGCACTCCGCAAAAATCCTGCAAAAGAGCTGGCAGGTCTGAAGGTACTGAAGGTACGCGACTACGATGCAGATGTTGTAACGGATATGGCAACAGGCGAAAAGAGCAGTACAGGTCTTCCGAAGTCAAATGTACTGTACTTTGATCTGGAAAATGATTCCTGGTGTTGTGCACGTCCGTCCGGAACAGAGCCTAAGATCAAGTTCTACATGGGTGTAAAGGGTACTTCCCTGCAGGATTCCGAAGAAAAACTGGAAGCACTGAAGAACGCAGTACTTGCTATGATTCCTGAAGTATAGGAGTTATCTGATATGAAAAAACTAATAGAACAGATATTAAAATTCGGCGTTGTCGGAGTTGTCTGTTTTCTGATCGATTTTCTGATCACTATGGGACTGTCCACGCTTCTGCGAAGCGTGGCAGGTATGCCCACTGGCAGCGCAGCACTTGTCGGCGCGTTTTTTGGATTTACGATATCTGTTATTGTGAATTATCTGCTGTCCATGAAGTATGTATTTGTCCGCAAAGAGGACATGGACAGAAAAAAAGAATTTATCATCTTCACGATACTGAGCCTGATCGGACTTGTGATCAACGAGCTGATCATCAAAGTATCGATCGATGTCCTGTATGAAAACTGGACATGGCTGAAGAATCTGATCGGCCCGACAACAGTGACTGCAGCAGCCAAAATTGTTGCGACTGCTATTGTGATGGTTTATAATTTTATTACGAGAAAGATCTTTTTGGAACAGAAGGAAGGGTAACATATGAATGACAGAATGCTGCTTTTTATACCGGCATATAACTGTGAAAAACAGATTGTACGTGTGCTGCACCAGCTTGACGAGGAGGTAGTTCCTTATTTTGAGGAAATCCTGGTTGTCAATAACCGCAGTACGGATCATACCGAACAGGTGGTAATGGAGTATCTTGCAGAGCATCCGTCTCTGCCTGTGAAGCTGATGCGTAATGATGATAATTACGGTCTGGGCGGTTCGCAGAAGATGGCATTCCATTATGCAGTGGAGCATGGTTATGATTATGTCTGCATGCTGCACGGAGACGATCAGGGAGACATCCATGATTTTGTCCCGATGCTGGATAAGAAGATCTATCAGAAGCATGATTGTGTACTGGGTGCCAGATTTATGAAAGGCTCCAGACTGAAAGGCTATTCCACATTCCGTACACTGGGAAATGTGGTATATGATTTTATTTTTGCGTTTATCACAAAGCAGAGGATCTTTGATCTGGGAAGCGGACTGAACCTGTACAGCACAAAGATGCTGGAGGATTCCTTCTTTGAAAAGTTCCCGGATAATCTGATGTTCAATTATGTCATGATCCTGGCATCTCATTACTACAAGCATGATATTATCTTCTATCCGGTTTCCTGGAGAGAAGATGATCAGGTATCCAATGTAAAAATGGTAAATCAGGCTGTCACTGTCCTGAAAATGGCATTCGGTTATCTGTTTGACCATGAGAAGATCAAACAGGAATACCGTGAGGTAGTAAGAGAAAGCTACACGAGCAGACAGATTGAAGAGCTTGCGGACTGCGAGCCACAGGCATAAAAGAAAACGGAGCGTATCATGATTTGCATACTTACGATCGCAGTCGGGTTTATAGCGGTGCATTTCTTTAAAATGCTGCGCCTGTATCTGGTTCTGATGGAACACAGGATCAGCTTCGGACGTTTTATCCTGCTCTACCTGCGGACAACCTTTATCAATTTAATCATTCCGTTCAAGCTGGGCGAATTATATCGTATTGAAGAGATCGCACGGGTCACGAAAATCTGGCAGGTAGGCTTTTTAAGCGTTCTGGTAGACCGGTTTTTTGATACCCTTGCGCTTCTTTGCGTTTTACTGCCGCTGGATCTGATCCTGCGCGGGGGCATTTCCGTGATCACGATCGTATTTCTGGTAGCTCTTTTTGTGATCGCGCTTGTGTATCTGGCAATTCCGGCGAGCTATACGTACTTAAACCGGTATCTGATCATGCGGAAAACATCCGGGCGGGCACTGGTGGCACTGCGTGGACTGGATATTGTAAAGTCCTGGTATGACTTTACCCATGAGCTGATCACGGGACGTTCTGCACTGATCGTGGCAGCTTCCTTCCTTGGCTGGGGCACTGAAATTATTACATTGCGGGCGTTATCTATATGGATGCATATTTCATTCGGATTGGGTGATTTTGCTTCCTATATTGAAGCGGTGCTGTTAAAAGGAGAGAGCAGTCTTCTGGAGACATATACAAGGATGGGTGCGATCGCACTTCTGATCCTGACGATACTCGGCTATGTGAGCTATCTGCTCTATCACAGAAAGGAACGGGCATGAAGAAAGTAATCGTTATCTATGATGACAGTCTGAAACCGAATAAAGAGATCCGGTCCATTACAGGAGATAAATCCTATGGAGATACGATCTTTAAACGTGTGACACTGAAAAACAGAATGCGGGAGGAGATCGAGAAAAATAAAAACGTGGTTTCCATGTATTCGATCAGTGATGAACGAGAAAACGAAAAGTTAAAAGAAGAATTAACAAAAATGCAAGAGGGGCGGGCAGTGTTTTATCTGTATTCCAACTTTGGACTGGCAGATACTGCGCAGTTCCAGACGCTTCTGACAAAGACGGCTTATGTGAATGAATGCTACACTGTATACTGTGGCGATCAGCCTGCAGCAGTGATGCTCCCTGATGTGGAAACATACGACAAGAAAGCACAGCAGCTTTTGGAACGGAATGTACTGGCAGAACGGGTAGAAACAGCTGCATTTATGGATCTGTCAGACTTGAATCATTTCCTGACCTTTATTACCGGTGGCTTTGATGCCAGATTTTTCAACGCACTTGCCGGCGATGCCTATACAGTAACAAAGAAATCAACAAAAACAGAAAAAATTAAATCTGAATATAAGTTTTATTATTTGCTGCCCGACAATATGAAAATGTGGTTTGTCATGCCATATGATTACCGGGAGGATGCAAACGGCGCCAGCTATACGATGGAACGCTATCATATGACCGATATCGCGATCCGGTTCGTACATGGTGCGGTCAGCACGGAGGAGCTTTCCGATATTCTGGATAAGCTGTTTTACTTCATTAACATCCGCGGCAGAAAACAGGTTTCCGAGAAGGAAGCGAAAGCGGTTGCGGATGCCCTCTATGTGGAGAAGCTGAAGGAACGTATGGCGGATCTGAAAAAGCTGCCTGCCTACAGCCGGTTCGATGCACTGCTTTCCATGGGAACAGACTATGCAGGCATTGATGCGGTGGTAGAGAAGTATCTGCGGCTGTATGAGAAGATCGCAGCGCGTCCGGCAGAAAATGCCCTTGCGATCGGACATGGGGATCTGTGTTTTTCCAACATCCTGTACAGTAGAGAAGCAAATCTGCTGAAGCTGATCGATCCGAAGGGTGCGCTCAATGAGGAGGATATGTATACAGATGTGTACTATGATCTCGCAAAACTGTCCCATTCGATCTGCGGCTGCTATGATTTCTTTAACAGCGGTCTGTACCTCATCACAATGGACCGGGATATGAAGATCCATCTGAGCATTGATGCAGATGCTGCGCCGTATATAGAAGTATTTAAGAACTATCTGGAAAAGAACGGCTTTGACTATGTCAGAGTCAGATTATATGAAGCAAGCCTGTTTTTATCCATGTTGCCATACCATATGGATCAGCCGGGTAAAGTATTTGGCTTTTTAATGAATGCGATCAGAATTTTAGAGGAGGTAGAGACATGTACGAAGATCTGACATTTTGTTTTGATATAGACGGTACGCTGTGTCCGATCAAGAAAAAGGAGGAGGCGTATATCGATCTGGTTCCTTACCCGGAAATGATCGATAAGATCCGTGAATATAAGGCGGGAGGCGCGAAGATCGTGCTGTTTACATCCCGTAACATGAACAGCTATCATGGCAACATCGGACTGATCAATGCCAATACCGCAAAGGTGCTTCTGGCATGGCTGGAAAAATGGGATATTCCATACGATGAGATTGTTTACGGAAAACCATGGCCGGGTCATAAGGGCTTTTATGTAGATGACAGAACGATCCGTCCGGATGAATTTCTGCGCTGCAGCGTAGATGAAATGGATGAGATCTGTAAGAAAAGCCGTCCACAGAATCAGTAACCTATGAGAAAGTTTCTGATATGGGGCAGCATGCTGCTCCTTATACTCATAACTGCATATAGCATCTGGCAAAGGGAAGACGGCGGACTGTCCTATCAGACCGTAACGGAGCACAAGGCGGAAAAGATTGCGTCCCGTATGCAGGAGCAGGAAACGCTGGAAGGTTTTTCTCTCTGCTTTGCCGGAGAAAAGCTTCCGTATGATGACGGCAGCAAGACTTTTTTTCTGCCGCTTTCCGCATCGGATTCTTTATGGGAGAGCGGGGAGATCCGTGCAGAGAATGGTGAGACTGTCCTGTTTCTGGAAGATTTCGGCAAAGAAGACAAGCAGACGCTGATGGCGGAAAATCATGCGATCCCGTTTCTGGCGGCAAAGGGAAATGTGTATGCTGCATATTCCCTGAAACTGACAGGACTGCCTGTTGTGACATTTACGTCCACGGAGGAAATGACGGAAGCGGGAGAAATGTTGTATGCTTTTTCCTTATATGACAGTAATACGAAGACCGACTGGGTCACGACCTGTTATACGACAAGCAGGCTCAGAGGCAATACAAGTCTGGCATACGAGAAGAAAAGTCTTCGCCTTATGCTGAAAAAGAAGAAAAAGGACGGCAGCTTTGAGAAAAAGAACTGTAACCTTTTGGGCATCCGGAATGATGATGACTGGATTTTAAACAGCCTGTATGCGGATAATACAAGGCTGCGTGACAAGCTGTGCATGGATCTGTGGCAGGAAACAGGCGCCTATGACAATCCCTATGGTAAAAATTTTGGCATGCGGGGCGAATATGTGGAAGTGCTGATCAATGATTCTTATACCGGCTTGTATCTGCTGACGCATCCGATCGACAGAAAGCAGCTTGGACTGTCTGCAAATGCAGGTAATGATACACTGCCTGAGCGGCTTTACAAGAAAAAATATGCCGCTGCCTGGCAGGAAAGTGATTTTCTGGGCGGATTACCCGATTTAAACCAGATCGATTACAGGGGTGGTTTTTACCTGAAGGGAAATCAGGTTCTTGGGACAGAGGAAGAGTGGGAACCGCTGCGCCGTCTGGCTGCCTGTATCGAGGCAGATGATAAAACTTTTTCACGGCAGATCGGACAGCTTGTCAATCTATCCAATCTTGTGGATAACTGGCTGTTTTTTCAGGCAATCGGTGGATTCGATAACAGTAATAAAAATGTGTACTATGCAGCACGGAACGAAAATGGAAATTACAGAGGTTATTTTATCCCGTGGGATCTGAATATCTCCTTTGGCGCGGTTTATGCGGATAACAAGTATTATGCGGAAGAAACGCTGGAGGAAACCGGGACGCAGGTGCAGTTTGAACCGGGCTGCCGGGCGATCGCGCTGGATGCGGATCATGCACGGGCACTTGCAAAAGAAAAGTGGGAAGACTGGAAAGAAAAAGCCTTTACGGCCGAGGCACTGCTGGAAAGAGCACAGCACCTGCAGCAGGAGCTGACCGGTTCCGGTGCCATGGCACGGGAAATGGAAAGATGGCCGGGCGGCAATGCTTCTACGGATCTGTCACTTCTGACGGAATTTACGAAGCAGCGTATGGCATATATGGACAGTATGATAGACGGTTTGTAAAGCGGAGAGGAGTGAAAACGTGGCGATCGCAAAAAGCAGGCATGAATATAAGTTCAGTGTGAATGAAAAAGATCTGCTGATGCTTGGGATGCGGCTCGAGCCACTGATCGCGAAGGACGCCCATGTGGGAGAGCAGGGGTATTACCATATCCGCAGCATTTATTTTGATGATTATCACAATAGCAGCTTTTACAGCAATGAAGCCGGCGTGGATCCGCGTGTAAAATACAGGATCCGCATTTACAATGCCGGTGATGCTTCGATCAAGCTGGAGAAAAAAATCAAAGAAAACGGTATGACGCGGAAATATGCGGCTCCGCTATCCCGTCAGCAGGCGGATATGCTGATCCGGGGGCAGCTGCTACCGATCGATCAGAAGGATCTGGAAAGCTATCCACCGCTCCTTGCACAGTTTTTGCTCCTGATGCGCACAAGACGGATGCAGCCCAAGGTGATCGTGGCATATGATCGCATTCCTTATGTGGACAGAAGGGGAAATGTACGGATCACATTTGATAGAAATATTGCAGCTTCCGTGGATTTTCCCCACTTTTTTGAGAAAGAAATGCAGAAAATACCGCTGCTCCCACCGGGAGAGCATTTACTGGAGGTAAAGTACGATGAGTACCTTCCGGCAGTTTTGAAACAGCAGCTGGATCTGGGAAAGCTCAGACAGGAGACCTTTTCCAAATATTATCTTTGCAGAAAGAGGGCAGGCAATGAACACTTTTTCGAACATCTTTAAAAAATCTTTTCTGGAGGGCTTTGGCGGAAGCGATATCACAACCGTGAGGATCCTTGTCACACTGGCGGTAACGTGTGCGCTGGCATTGTATATTTTTATTGTATATTATGTGGCAACAAAGAAGACCTTTTATTCCAAGACATTTAATATTGCGCTGTTTATGATCGCGGTCATCACATCGAGTATCATTTTGGCAATGCAGTCTAACCTTGTGATCTCCCTCGGTATGGTCGGTGCACTTTCTATTGTCAGATTCCGGACGGCGATCAAAGATCCGATGGATCTGATCTTTTTATTCTGGTCGATTAGTATCGGTATTATCTGTGGCGCAGAAATGTATAAGATCGGTATGATCATGTCACTTGTCCTGACGATCGGATTGTTTTTGCTGGAACTGACACCGGTGGGAAAAGCAAGTGTACTGCTTGTTGTCAATGCCAAAGATGCAGAGGCGGAAGCTGGGATCATGCAGATCGTAGGGCAGTATGCAAAACGCCCGGCTGTAAAATCACGGAATCTCAGTAAGGATGGCATGGATCTGATCATTGAGATCAAAACAGCACAGGAAAACAAGCTGCTTGCAGAGCTTCTGGCAGCACAGAACGTATACGGTGCTTCCCTGATGGCACATGACGGCGAGATAATGTAGGAGGATATGACATGAAAATGACAGTTGTGATCACAATGGCAGGACTTGGTTCTCGTTTCCGCAAAGCGGGCTACAAGGTGCCCAAATACCAGATCGAGGCGCATGGCAGAACTTTATTTGACTGGTCAATGGAAAGTCTGAAGGGCTTTGCAGACCCGGAAAATGACTATATCTTTGTTGTTCGTAAAGAAGACGATGCGGAGGAATTCATCCGCAGCTCCTGTGAAAAGATCGGTATCACCAATGTAACGGTGATCGGGATTGATTATCTGACAGACGGACAGGCGACCACAGCCATGCTGGCGAAGGATGTGTGGGATAAGGAATCTGCCCTGATGATTTATAATATCGATACGTATGTGGAAGCCTATGAAATGAAGACGGGGCAGATCGCCGGAGACGGTTTCATTCCGTGTTTCCATGCACCGGGCGACCACTGGAGCTTCGCAAAGCTGGATGCAAACGGCAAAGTCGTAGAGGTACGTGAAAAAGAACGTATTTCCGACAACTGTACACTCGGTGCTTATTATTTCAAGACCTGTGCACTGTACGAACAGCTTTATAACGAATACTATACCAGCGAAGAAAAGCTGGAAAAGGGTGAAAAATATGTCGCACCGCTTTACAATTACCTGATCTCCAAGGGCGGAGATGTCCGCATTTCCATCGTGGATTTTGAGAAGGTGCATGTACTCGGAACGCCGGAGGAACTGAATTACTTCCTCGAACACTATAAAGGCTGAGAGATAGAAGAATGAGAAAGGAGAGACCATGAAGCAGGAAAAGAAGGGCTTACAACTTTATAAAACAGCACTGGTGATTTCCTGCGTTCATTTTCTCCTGAGCTTTTGGACAGACCACTTTATCTTCCGGTATGTGGTGTTTGACTTCAGCTCTGCGAAAAATATCGTAAAATCGATTGAAACCTGTGGTGTAAAACTTGTGTTCCTTTTCCTGCTGATCGCAGTATGGCAGGGAATTTTTTATGTTTGCAAAAAGGCTGATAAGACATTCAAAAGAGTGGCATTTGGGTATTTCCTGTTGATGCTTGTTCTTTTGCTTCTGACGTGGCCGGGCATCTGGCGTATGGATGAGTTTGGGATCCTAACGAGTGCTGTGCAGCTCTTTCCGCATTTTTGGCAGAATTATATAACAAGTGTATTTTATATATATGCTCTGATGCTGTTTCCGTTTCCGGCGGGCGTGATCCTGGTGCAGATCATCTGTATTTCCCTGATCATTGCAAGACTGGTGACACTCTGCCTGTCTGCAGAGCCGGAGCAGATAGGAAAAAAGAAAAAAAGCCTCTGTTATTTATTGATGCTTGTTCCGTTCCTGTTGTTACCGGTACTGGATTCGAACCTGTATCCGATGCGTGTCAGTATGCATGCGTTTTTGGAACTCTGGCTTTTGACAGAGCTGTATTTTAACTGGAAAAAGAATACGATGCCTGCATGGTATCTGTCGGTGCTTGCTGCAGTTGTGACTGTGTGGCGGACAGAAGCGATTTATTATGTGGTTTGTTTCCCGCTGCTGCTTCTTTGGATGGGCAGAGGAAGGAAATACCGGAAACAGATATTACTATATTTGATGTGTGCTGTTATTTTATTTGTACCGCAAAAACTGGGCGAAAAAATAACAAGTGGCAGCCAATATGAACTGACAAGCGTTGTACTACCGCTTGTACCACTGGTTGAGGCAGCGCATGAAACAGACACTGCAGTCGACAGACAACTGCTTGCTGAAATTGACAAGGTTGTCAGTGTGGAGGTGACACTGGAAGGCGCAAGAGAAGGAAAGACAGGGATCAATCTGTTCTGGAGCCGCCCGGATTTCCAGAGATCCTATACCGACAAAGAGTTCGCTTCTTTTAAGCAGGCATATTATAAACTGATCCTGCGTTATCTGGCTGTTTTTCTGAAAGAACGGTTTGAGACATTTGTGTCATCTACAGGACTTCTGGAAAATACGACGGAACTCTTTACAGAGTCTGTACCGAATTATATCACGTTCCGGCAGTATCCGCTGAGCAGCCCGATCTCTGACAAAACAAGAACGGCTGTTATTAAATGGCTGGAATTAAGGACACAAAAAGACTATACAAAGAAGTTGGCAGTGACGGATCTGGTATATTCTGCATTGCCGGCAGTTCTGATACTACTTGTAGCATCTGTTATTTTATTGATCCGTAAGAAATGGCTTCCGCTGTTTCTGCTTTTGACCGCACTTGTGAAAGTGCCGCTTGTATTTCTGACAGCACCGTCCAGACTGTTTATGTACTATTATTCTGTTTATCTGATAGGATATGCAGTGTTATTTTATTCCACCTTCCTGCTGACCCAAAAGAAGGCGAAAGGGAGTAAGACAGGAGGCGGCTTATGAGTAGGATCCGAAGAACCGTTTCTTATCTGAAACGAAATGGCATTGCAAATACAATAACGGCTGTACTTGAAAGAATAGATAAAAAAGGAATGGATCAGGCAGGCAGACAGGCAGCTTCTTATATGCGGCAGGTGACAACGAAGGAACGTTGGGAAATGGATGCACTTTCGGGAGCAGAAAACAGAACATGGGAAAAAGCGTATACGTTCAGTATTTTAGTACCGGCGTATGAGACCGATGAAACATATCTGCGCGAAATGATCGACTCTGTTCTGGGACAGAGCTACAAAAAGCTGCAGCTTGTGCTGGCGGATGCTTCCGCATCAGACCGGGTGGAGCGTGTGGCAAAGACGTACCGGGATGACAGGCTGACTTATTTCAGACTGCAGGAAAATGCCGGAATATCCCATAATACAAATGAAGCACTTGCCCATGCAACAGGAGAGTATATCGGGCTTCTGGATCATGATGATCTTTTGTGCAAGGATGCACTTGCCTATATGATGCAGCGGCTTGAGGAGCAGGACTATCTGTTTTTATATACCGATGAGGATAAGATCGACCAGACCGGAACGACCGTGTTTGAGCCGAACTGGAAGCCGGATTTTAATCTGGACTATCTGCTTTCCAATAATTACATCTGTCATTTTTCTGCGATCCGTGCAGATCTTATGAAAAAGCTGCAGTTTCGCAGCAACTATGACGGTGCACAGGATTATGATCTGTTTCTCCGCACTGTATATGAGATCGGAAAGGAAGGACCAAAGGATACAGAAGGACGTCTTCTTTATCCGCAGGCGTATATGGATCGTAAAATCGCACATATTCCGCAGATCTGTTATCACTGGCGGGCGCATCTCGGTTCTACCGCAGACAATCCGCAGAGTAAGCTCTATGCTTATGAGGCGGGAAAGCGTGCACTGGAGGACTTTGCAAGGCAGAACGGATGGCAGGCGGAGATCTGTCATACAAATCATCTGGGCTTTTACCGGATCGACTGGAAGGATATTTTTGTGCAGCGCCCGGATGTTGTGGCAGTCTGCTCAAATGAGTGTAGAAGAGGCAGGGTGGCGGAAAGTGGCACATTGCCCGGTGCAAAGTACGGAGAACATGTATTTGCGGGGTTGAAAAAGCGTTACAGCGGCTATCTGCACCGTGCATCCATGACTGTGGATGTGACGGATCCTCCGCTGCAGCAGACCATATATCGCAAAGATGCTGAGCAGAAACAGGGCAGGATCGTATATCTGCCGGGGAGTAAACAATAATATGATCAAAACAACGGTAGTGATTCCAAATTACAACGGTATAAAGTATATGGAAGATTGTCTGACCTTTCTTTCTCGCTGCAAGGAGACGGAGTTTGCAACGATTGTCGTGGATAATGGATCTTCGGACGGGAGCAGAGAACTTGTGGCGGAGAAATTCCCGTGGGTGGAGCTGATCGTCAATGAAGAGAATCTTGGGTTCTGCAAGGCAGTCAATCAGGGGATCAGAGCCAGCAGAACGCCTTATGTGCTCCTGCTCAACAATGATACCGTGGTGGATGACCGTTTTGTGGCAAATATGGAAAAAAGCATGGACGCGCGACCGGGTTATTTCAGCATCAGTGCCAAGATGCTTTCCATGAAAGAGCCGGAGATCATTGATGATGCAGGTGATTTCTATTGTGCACTCGGCTGGGCATTTGCCAGAGGAAAAGGCATGGACAGCGGGCGGTATACAGAGCCGTCAAAGATTTTTGCCGCCTGCGGCGGTGCAGCGATCTACCGGCGGGATGTGTTTGCAAAGATCGGCTATTTTGATGAAAACCATTTTGCGTATCTGGAGGATATCGATATCGGTTATCGTGCAAGGATATTTGGGTATCAGAACGGCTATTGCCCGGATGCGATCGTTTACCATGCGGGAAGCGGCGCAAGCGGATCGAGATACAACGCGTTCAAGGTGGATCTCTCCTCTCGCAACAGTATTTATCTGATCTATAAAAATATGCCGCTTTTGCAGCTGATTTTAAATCTGCCGTTTTTGCTTTTGGGATTTCTTGTCAAGACTCTTTTCTTTATAAAAAAGGGATTTGGGCTTCTTTATCTGCGGGGACTGTGGAAGGGCATCCGGCTGTCCTGTTCTAAAGAGGGCAGAAAGCATAAGATCCCGTTCTCCATGCGCAGGCTCTGGCAGTATTGTAAAATACAGGGAATGCTGTATGCAGGGGTTGTCAGACGGTTTATTCATTGATTCTTAAGAATAAATAGGTTGCCCTTTTCTTGTAAATATTGTAAAATATCGTATTGTATATGGATTGGGTGGTAGAACCATGATAAAGGATAATCAGAAAATGTTTAACCGGATGCATGTCGTGCTGGACGCAATCATTATCGTAATTGCATATGCTCTGGCATGGTTTTTGAAATTCCGCAGTCATCTGCCGGTTTTGTATTCCGGGAATGAAGCGTTGCCGCCGGAGACATATTTCAGCGCACTTATATTGATTGTTCCGGTTTATATCTTTTTATATTATATTACATCGCTTTATACCGCTAAGCGCGCGACAAGCATGCGCCGTGGCATTTACAATGTCATGCGAGCCAATACGGTGGGGCTTCTGTTCCTGATCGCAGGATTGTATATTATCAATCAGCCGGATTTCTCCCGTAGTATGTTATTTTATTTCTACGTGTTGAATATATCTCTGGATTCACTGATTCGTGTCATGATCCACAAATGGCTCCGTATTCTGCGTAAAAAGGGATATAATGTGAAGTACATCCTGCTGGTCGGTTATTCAAGAGCGGCAGAGCTTTATATTGACAGGATCAAACAGAATCCGCAGTGGGGCTATGTTGTCAGAGGTATTCTGGATGACAAGATCCCGCGTGGTACGGAATACAGAGGCATCAAGGTGATCGGGCAGATTGATAATCTGTTTTATATTCTGCCAGAGAACAAGCTGGATGAAATTGCCGTTACGCTGGCATTGGAAAATTACGGACGATTGGAAGAAATTGTTAACCTGTGCGAAAAATCCGGTGTGCATACAAAGTTCATTCCGGATTATAACAGCGTTATTCCGAGTAAGCCGTATACGGAAGATCTGAACGGACTGCCTGTGATCAATATCAGGCATGTGCCATTGACAAATACGTTAAACATGGTGGCAAAGAGGGCTTTTGATATTGTATTCGGTGCCATTGCACTGGTGATCTTTTCACCGGTACTTCTTGTTACCGCGCTTCTTATCAAGTGCACGAGCGAAGGCCCTGTGATCTTTAAGCAGGAGCGTGTGGGACTGCATAATAAGCCGTTCCAGATGTACAAATTCCGTACGATGGAGCTGCAAAAGCCGAGTGAGGAAAAGAAAGAGTGGACAACCAGAGACGATCCGCGTGTGACGAAGGTCGGAAGGGTGCTCCGCAGGACAAGCATAGATGAACTGCCACAGCTCTTCAATGTGCTGCTTGGTGATATGAGTCTGGTAGGACCAAGACCGGAAAGACCGTTTTTTGTGGAAAAATTTAAAGAAGAGATACCGCGTTATATGATCAAGCATCAAGTAAGACCGGGCATGACAGGCTGGGCGCAGGTAAACGGATACAGGGGAGATACCTCGATCCGCAAACGTATTGACTGTGATTTATACTATATTGAGAACTGGACAATGGGACTGGATATCAAGATTTTATTCCTTACCATTTTCAAAGGTTTTGTCAATAAAAACGCATACTAATACAAGTGACAGTAAGGAGTAATGAAATGGGAAGTACAGATCCGAAAAAGAAGACAGGAAAGAAGAGAATGACAAAGGAGGAGCGTGCGAAAAAAAAGCGCAACAGGATCATCCTGATCGCTGTTGAAGTTTTTGTACTGCTTTTGATGTTGATCGCATTATATGTCGTTGTATTGTATGGAAAGATCCATCATGAGGATATCAAGGACGAAGATATCGTAATCAATGACGGTATTGACGGAGAAAATGACATCAATGCCGGTGACATAGCCACCAATGAAGGACTGGGCGGTCATATGAGCGGTTATCGTAATGTAGCACTGTTTGGTGTGGATGCCCGTGATAAGTCACTCGGCAAGGGCAACAGAACCGATACGATCATTGTTGCTTCCATTAATGAGACAACAAAGGAAGTCAAGCTTGTTTCCGTCTACCGTGATACGTATCTGAATATCGGTAATGACAGCTATAACAAAGCAAATTCCGCTTATGCAAAGGGTGGTCCTCTGCAGGCGATCAATATGCTGAACATGAATCTTGATTTGAATATTACGGATTATGTGACAGTCGGCTGGGCAGGTGTTGCAGATACGATCGATGCGTTAGGCGGAGTTGAGATCGACGTCGATGAAAGTGAGATCAACCATCTGAATAACTATCAGGTGGAAACTTCCGAGTCACTTGGAAAATCGTATAACAAAGTTACTTCCACAGGCTTGCAGACACTGGACGGTATTCAGGCTGTTTCCTACTGTCGTATCCGTTATACCGCAGGTGATGACTTCAAGCGTACAGAACGACAGAGAGAAGTTATTCAGGCAATTTTGGACAAAGCCAAAAAGGCAAATATTGCGACGCTGAATAAGGCAGCAAATACGATTTTTGAGGAAATTTCCACTTCCATGACATTTACAGAAATCACAGAGCTTCTGACAGATGTGGCAAGCTATTCGATCGGCGAGACCGACGGTTTCCCGGCAGAGCAGTACCGTGCAACGGGAGATGTACATGGCGCAAGCTGTGTTATGAGTACAGATCTGACAGCTGATGTTCTAAGTCTGCACCAGTTCTTATTTGGAGATGTCGGCGATTACCAGCCGTCGAGCGAGGTACAGTCGATCGCAGCAAAAGTACACAGTGATACAGGAAAGTAAGTAAATAAAAAAGGAGCTTTGCAAAAAGCTCCTTTTTTTAAAATTATCGTAAAGAAGGAAAGAAATATGACGGTAGACGTAATTATACCGACTTATAAGCCGGATCAGCGTTTTTTTGAGCTGATCGCACTTTTGGATAAACAGACGTTTCCAATTTCACATATCCGGATCATCAATACGGAAGAAAAGTACTTTGAAAAGATCATATATGGCAGACGCTATGAGGAAGAATATCGTAATTTATGTGTGACACATATTTCCAGACGGGAATTTGACCATGCGGCAACCAGGTCGCACGCGGTTGCGCATTCTGATGCAGACATCTTTGTGATGATGACGATGGATGCCTATCCGAAAGATACGCATCTGATCGAAAATCTGGTCAAAGCACTTGTTCCTGATAATGTGGCAGTCAGCTATGCCAGACAGCTTGCCAATCCGGATGCCGGTATGATAGAGCAGTTTACCAGAAATTACAATTATCCGGATACATCCTGTATGAAATCAAAAGAGGATATCGAAAAGCTGGGGATCAAGACCTTCTTCTGCTCGGATGTCTGTGCGGCCTATAAGAGAGATATCTTTGACAGGCTTGGGGGTTATCCGGATCATGCGATATTCAATGAGGATATGATCTATGCGCACAAGGCGATCATGGCAGGCTACAGCATTGCTTATGCGGCAGATGCCTGCGTATACCATTCACACAATTATACAGGCGTGCAGCAGTTCCACCGGAATTTCGATATGGGTGTATCACAGGCGGATCACCCCGAGGTATTTGCCTCTGTTCCCGCAGAGGGAGAAGGCATTTCAATGGTAAAGAAAACAGCCCGTTATCTGATTGGGCAGAAACAAGGCTTGCAGATCTTTAAGCTGATCTATATCAGCGGTTGTAAATATCTGGGCTATCTTCTGGGCAGGCATTACAGAAAGCTGCCAGAAAAGTGGATCCTGCACTTTACTGCTGACCGAAATTACTGGAAAAATCTGTATTAGAAGCCTGTTTCCACAAAATAAACACATTTCAGAGATACACTATACACACTGGAAGAAATCTATCCCATAAAGTGAGGTAATGTGTTATGTATGGACAAGATGAATGGAACGTAAGACAGGAAGATATCTATCAGCCTGATTTATCCGATAAACCAAAAAAGAAAAAGAAGGGTCGTTTCTGGGCAACGGTTGGAAGCGGACTTTTGTTTGGACTCTGCGCCGGTTTGATGATCTGGGGCGTGGGACAGTTTATGCCGCAGATTTCAGGAGTAGTGGCAGCAGATATACAGGGAAAAGCGGCTGTAACAGAACAGCCCGGTGATTTTGCAGCTGCCAAACCGGACGCTTCTGCCGCAGCAAATACGGTAGAAACAGATCAGGCAACGGATGTGCCAATGTCAGATCTGCAAGAGGAATCTGACATTGCTGTGGCACAGTCAGAAGGCATGACAAAGGCTGTTGTGACGGATGTGACTGATGTTGTTGATACCGTAATGCCGTCGGTTGTCTCTATTTTCGGAACGTATTCCGTGACAGAAAATTTTTGGGGCTATGCGATCAGGCAGGAAGAAACAGGAAGCGGATCCGGTTTTATCGTTGGAGAAAACGAGGATGAGCTTCTGCTTGTGACGAATAATCATGTCGTAGCGGATTCTACTTCGCTTTCTGTACAATTTATTGATGAGAGCATCTATGATGCAGTGGTAAAGGGAACAGACGCAGATGCGGATCTGGCAGTGATCGCCATAAAGCTTTCGGATCTGTCCGCAGCAACGAAGAGTGCGATCAGGATTGCAACACTGGGAGATTCCGATAACTTAAAGGTCGGAGAGCCTGCGATCGCGATCGGGAATGCACTCGGTTACGGGCAAAGCGTGACCACGGGTGTGATCAGTGCTTTGAACAGAGATTATTCTGTAGATGAAGATGGAAATACGCAGGCACTGATCCAGACAGATGCAGCGATCAATCCGGGTAATTCAGGCGGTGCGCTTTTAAATGTCAGCGGTGAGGTAATCGGGATCAATTCCAATAAGATCGCCGGAACAAAGGTGGAAGGCATGGGATATGCCATTCCGATCTCTACGGCAAAGCCGATCATTGCCGAACTGATGAATAAACAGACAAGAACACCGGTAGAGCAGAATAAACGGGGCTATCTGGGCATTTCCGGGCTGAATGTAGACAGCCAGGTACAGGAAATGTACGGAATCCCGGTTGGCGTTTATATTTCAAGAGTATATGAAGGAACCGCAGCACAGAAGGCAGGACTGAAGAAGGGGGATATCATCATAAGCTGTGACGGAGAAACCGTAGAAACAATGGAGGGGCTTTCCGCACTGCTTGACAGCATGGAAGCGGGGACATCCGTACAGATCGGTGTGATGATGTCTGTGGACGGCGGTTATCAGGAGCGTATTTTAGAGGTTACGCTTGATGGAAATCAGTAAATGATAAAGGAGAGAAACAATGTCTGATTATGATGAAGATGTTTTCTTTGATGAAGAAGACGAAAAAGAAAAGATAGAAAAGGAAATTATTTCAGAAGATGATTTTGATGAAGATTTCCAGGGAGAAGACAGAAAAAAAGCGGTATACCGGAATACAACGGAAGCGGAAGAAGATGAATTTTCCGAAGATTTTGACGTGACAGATACGGCGGATGAGGATTTTGATGATTCAGAAGAGATTTCCGTTACTGATGAAAAGATAAAGCAGGATCCACCTGCCTGTGATGGAAAAGAAGGCAAAATAACGGAAGCGAATGATTTCAGGGAAGTGAAGCCCGGTGAGGATGTACAAAATGGCGACGGACCTGAAAATGTAGCTGATGAGAACAGGGAAGCCTGTGAAGGAACCGTAGAGGATACGGAAGAGGAAGACGAGGATGACAGCCCGTACGAGGATGTCTGTTTTGTCTGCCGCAGACCGGAAAGCGTAACAGGCAAGCAGTTTAAGCTGCCGAATAACATCTGTGTCTGCAATGACTGTATGCATAAGACAATGGATGCAGTCAGTCAGTTTGATTACCAGGGGATGCTGGATCCATCCATGCTGGCGCAGTCCATGAACCAGTCAGACCTTTCTGATCTGTCTAAAAAGTTCCCAAACATCAGTTTCGTCAATCTGGCAGATCTGCAGGGAGATGGTGGTATTCCGAACAAGCAGAAACTCAAGAAGAAAAAGAAAAAACCGGATGATCAGCCGGTGCTGGATATCAAAAATATTCCACCGCCACACAAGATCAAGGCTCAGCTGGATGATTTTGTGGTCGGACAGGATTATGCCAAGAAGGTTATTTCTGTTGCGGTTTACAATCATTATAAACGAGTGGCAACCAATACAATGGATGATATCGAGATCGAAAAGTCCAATATGCTGATGATCGGGCCGACAGGCTGCGGTAAGACCTATCTGGTTAAGACACTGGCAAGGATCCTGCAGGTGCCTCTGGCGATCACAGATGCTACCAGTCTCACAGAAGCAGGTTATATTGGTGATGATGTGGAGAGCGTTTTGTCAAAGCTTCTGGCAGCAGCGGATAATGATGTGGAGAAGGCACAGCAGGGTATTATCTTTATTGATGAGATTGATAAAATTGCGAAAAAGCGTAATACCAACAGCCGTGATGTCAGCGGTGAGTCAGTACAGCAAGGGATGTTAAAGCTTCTGGAGGGCAGCGAGGTGGAAGTGCCGGTGGGTGCCACCAACAAAAATGCCATGGTACCGATGACCACGATAGATACCCGAAATATTCTGTTTATCTGTGGTGGAGCATTTCCGGAGCTTGACAAGATTATTAAAAAACGTCTTACAAGTCAGGCGTCAATTGGTTTTCAGGCAGAGTTGTCGGATACTTATGACAAGGATGAAAATATTTTGTCTAAGGTAACGGTAGAGGATCTGAGAGAATTTGGTATGATTCCGGAGTTTCTGGGACGTCTGCCGGTGATCTTTTCGCTGCAGGCAATGACAGAGGAGATGCTGGCAAGAGTTATGACAGAGCCGAAGAATGCAATTCTCAAGCAGTATCAGAAGCTTCTTCTGCTGGATGAGGTAGATCTGCAGTTTGATCAGGAGGCAGTAGCGGCCATTGCAAAAAAGGCGGCAGAGAAAAAGACAGGTGCCAGAGCACTTCGGGCGATCATAGAGGAGTTTATGCTGGATATTATGTATGAGATCCCGAAGGATGATCTTATTGGCAGGGTGACTATCACAAAGGATTATATTGAGCATCATGGATCGCCGAAGATCGAGATGAGAGAGAGCGGCGAAGCGACGTTACTGACGCAGCGTCCGGATTAAGACATTATATTCCGTCACGGGATATGAGGCTTTTGCATAAGATAATGATGTAAGGGTGAAACACCGGCAGGAAGCAGATTTGCTTGCAAATCTGTGGGATTGGAGGTGGTTGCAGGATTGCGGAAGTTGCTTCGCATATTATTAGTGTCAACCGTAGTTTTAGCAGTTAGAAGAGGAGTTCCATATGAAGATTTCTACCAGAGGAAGATATGCTTTGATCCTGATGCTGGATCTGGCGAATCATAATCGCGGCGTGCCGGTGCCGTTAAAAGAAACCGCAAAACGTCAGCAGATTTCAGAAAAATATCTGGAGCAGATTATTTCCGTGCTCAACAAAGCTGGCTTTGTTAAGAGCGTCCGTGGACCTCAGGGTGGTTATCTGCTGAAAAAAACACCGGAGGAATACACGGTGGGAATGATCCTGCGGCAGACGGAGGGGGATTTAATGTCCCTTTCTTCGGACACCTCCAACGAAATGGAAAAGGCTTCTGTGATCAACCGTGTCTGGGACAAAATGGGAAAAGCGGTCAATGATATTGTTGATAATATTACACTGCAGGATCTCTTGGACTGGGAAGAAGAGCAGACGGAAGAAGCCGGATTTTATGTAATCTAAATAATAAAAATAATACCGATAATGTTTCTTGGCGATACAGGATAAGGCATTATCGGTATCTTTGGTTTTGAGAAGAGAACAACGGGAAAGGAAAATGGATATGAAAGATATTATAATTATAGGAAGCGGTCCGGCGGGATTGTCGGCTGCAGTTTATGGCAGACGTGCCGGTCTGGATATTCTTGTGATCGAAAAGGAATATTGTGGAACAGGGCAGATCGCGGAGAGTGGTCAGGTGGATAATTATCTGGGCATTCCGGGGATTGAAGGATATTCTCTGGGAGAAAAATTCCGGGAGCATGCTGAGAATCTGGGGACGGCTTTTCTGGAGGAAGAGGTCACGAAGCTGGAGCAGTCCGATGGTTATTGGAAGGTGCTTCTGGCAGGCGGGGATGTTTTGGAGACGAAGACCGTGATCTATGCGGCAGGAGCATCCCATCGCCATTTAAACGTACCGGGAGAGGACAAGCTTTCCGGCAGAGGTGTGTCCTACTGTGCTACCTGTGATGGTGCATTTTTTCAGGAAAAAACCACGGCAGTGATCGGCGGTGGTGATACGGCACTGGATGATGCTCTTTATCTGTCACAGATCTGTGAGAAGGTTTATCTGATCCACCGTCGTGACGAGTTTCGCGGAAATGCGGGGACGGTGCAGAAGGCAAAGGATGCAGAAAATATTGAGATCCTGACGAATGCGAGAGTACAGGAGATTCAGGGAGAACAGCGGGTAGAGGCTCTGGTGCTGGAGGATGGCCGCAGATTGGAAGTGGCCGGTGTCTTTGCGGCAGTAGGAATGGAGCCGGTAACAGGACTGCTTCAAGGCGTTGCAGAACTTGACGAGTATGGTTATGTGGCAGCAGGAGAGCAGGGGATCACCTCGGCCCAGGGACTTTTTGTGGCCGGAGATGTGCGGACCAAGGCGCTTCGTCAGGTGATCACAGCGGCAGCAGATGGGGCCAATGCAGCGACAGAGGCGGAGAGGTATATCCGGAGATAGTATGTAACATAGAAAATGTTCATTGACTTTCCTTTCTTTCTTTCTTATAATGATAAAAAGCGAGAAAGGAGAGAAAGAATGGGCGAGATGTCAGGTGAAAAGTTAAATACAGAATATAAGCAGGAATATGTTTCAGATATAAAAAAAGAAGTAATTGCATTTGCAAATGCTGAGGGAGGCACTGTTTTTGTTGGGATATGCAATGATGGTGCTGTCAAGGGGGTAGATGATTCGGATGAGGTTATGCTTCGCATTGTGAATTCCCTGAAAGATGCGATTGCTCCGGATGTTATGCCTTTTGTCAGGGTGGACAGTGTTGCTATCGAGGGCAGAAATGTGATCGAAATTCACCGGAATAAAATTCTCTTCCAACAACGCCCACGTTCTGTTA